>Ga0315282_10000038_pt1 | contig 272791 bp, 247 predicted proteins | sample YL17G07_20_MG_FD_203693 | JGI IMG/M metagenome (GOLD analysis project Ga0315282, IMG submission 203693) | Sediment microbial communities from Yellowstone Lake, YNP, Wyoming, USA - YL17G07_20 | ecosystem: Environmental > Aquatic > Freshwater > Lake > Sediment | place: USA: Wyoming | collected...
CAACTCAGGATGGACTTTATTATGGCCACAATAACTACCGACATCGGCTTTGATTATACTCAAAGTTACTTTCATACAACCACTTGGTAGAGAATTATCTCTTGAAATATTAATTTATATCTTTTTTGTTTGAATGATTTTGGAAATTGACCATTAAAATATTTATATACTGTAAAAACCTAAAATTAGTTACATGAACATGGATTTTTTTAGTGTAGAAAAAAATTTTTTATCAAAGATAAACTTTATTTATAGACTTTTCGAAAATAAAAGTAGGGTTGGGGATTATAAGTGAAATTTATCCTGAATAGAAAGAGTTTGATGACGTTTGGAAAATGGAGTTTAGCATTGTTTTCGTTGATTTTACTTGGAGTTTTCATCGTTGAATATATTATTCCGGCTTTAGCTATTAATCCACCAACAAAGGTTAATGACATTAACGTTACTTTGATCCATCCGACTACTAATGCTTACACCAATGGAGCAAATTTTACTTATAATGTGAGTTGGAATACGGTTTTTGGTGAACCAAAAAATTGTACACTATTCGGTAACTTTACTGGTACTTTTGCATCAAACATCACTAATGCTACTGTTATAACAAACAATACATATAATGTGTTTAATGCCACTCAGGTAACAGACGGACTTTATATATGGAATGTCTATTGTTACAATGCAACTTCTCATGGGAATTATTCAGATTCCAATTACACTGTTACGGTTGACCTTACAAACCCTTTAATCAATTATGTTTATCCAACTAATGGTGGGTATTTCAATAGTACTAATGTGAATTTCAATGTTAGTCTTACAGAACAAAACTTGAACACTTCTGTTAATGTTACTGTTTATTGGAAGGAACAAGGTGTAGGAACTTGGACATCTAATACTGCTGTATGCTATGGTACTGCTCCAAATTATAGATGTAATGTCACAGTTGATGTTTCAAGTTCTGTTGGGGAGGGAAATACTACACAATTCTTCTATAACACAACTGATTTATCTGGAAGAACGAATTCAACTGGAACAGAATCATCCCCATTAACAGCAAAACTCGATACCATACAACCAGGTTTAGTCACCGCCCTCAAACCAACAGGCAACTACACAACATTATACTACAACACAACCGCTCTAGTATTCAACTGGACAGCACCTACTGGCGATGCATCAGGCATAAAAAACTACAAGATCTACGTCAGAGACAACCTCGGCTCATACCTGTACAACGGGACCAACAATTCAGTAACAGGCTATCAATTCACAGGAGCAGATGCTCACAATTACACTGTCAACGTCACCGCTGTCGATAACGCTAACAATGAGAACACTACTGGTACTGTTTCTGTAATGATGACTGTCGATATCACAAAACCATTTTCACCAACTAGTGTTGCTTTTGCTGCCGATCCTTCAACATCTTATGATGACGATGGAGCACTCGTCGTAAACTGGACAGCACCAACCGATGCCACATCAGGCATAAAAAACTACAAGATCTACGTCAGAGACAACCTCGGCTCATACCTGTACAACGGGACCAACAATTCAGAAATAGGTTATGAGTTCACAGGATCAAACGGTCGCAATTACACTGTCAACGTCACCGCTGTCGATAACGCTAACAATGAGAACACTACTGGTGGTGTTTCGAGTACGACTATAACTGTTGATACTTCAGCCCCAGGTTCAGTCACCGGTCTCGCACCAACAGGCAACTACACAACATTATACTACAACACAACCGCTCTAGTATTCAACTGGACAGCACCTACTGGCGATGCATCAGGCATACAAAACTACAATATATATGTCTGGGATAACCGTAACACCAGTGGTTACTTATACTGGGGAACCAACAATTCAGAAACAGGTTATCAATTCACAGGAGCAGATGCTCACAATTACTCTGTCAACGTCACCGCTGTCGATAACGTTAATTATGAAAATAGTGGAACCACTTCTGTGACGATGACTGTTGATATTACACCTCCAGGTTTAGTCACCGCCCTCAAACCAACAGGCAACTACACAACATTATACTACAACACAACCGCTCTAGTATTCAACTGGACAGCACCAACCGATGCCACATCAGGCATAAAAAACTACAAGATCTACGTCAGAGACAACCTCGGCTCATACCTGTACAACGGGACCAACAATTCAGTAACAGGCTATCAATTCACAGGAGCAGATGCTCACAATTACACTGTCAACGTCACCGCTGTCGATAACGCTAACAATGAGAACACTACTGGTACTGTTTCTGTAATGATGACTGTCGATATCACAAAACCATTTTCACCAACTAGTGTTGCTTTTGCTGCCGATCCTTCAACATCTTATGATGACGATGGAGCACTCGTCGTAAACTGGACAGCACCAACCGATGCCACATCAGGCATAAAAAACTACAAGATCTACGTCAGAGACAACCTCGGCTCATACCTGTACAACGGGACCAACAATTCAGAAATAGGTTATGAGTTCACAGGATCAAACGGTCGCAATTACACTGTCAACGTCACCGCTGTCGATAACGCTAACAATGAGAACACTACTGGTGGTGTTTCGAGTACGACTATAACTGTTGATATTACTGATCCCATTATAAATAATCCAACACCAGTGAATGGAAGCTATTTCAATAACCCGTTGTCTGTTTTATTCCAAGTTTCACTCACAGAACAAAACTTGAACACTGCTGTTAATGTTACTGTTTATTACAGGAAAAACGAAATAGGTAGTTATCAATCCGATTCTTTAGTATGTTATAATTCTGCTCCATCCTATATATGTAACAAAACAAAGAATGTGGATGCTATAGTCGGTAACAATCAAGTATTACAGTTCTTCTTCAACACAACTGATTCAGCCGGAAGAATGACTTCAAATGGAACACAAACATCTCCACTAACAGCTACTGCTGATACTAAAGCTCCAACCTATGTTAACAATGATGATAATGTAACAACAATAAAAGTTGGTGACCCAGTTCTTATCTATGCCAACTGGACTGATAACCAAAATTTAGCTTATGCATGGTTGTGGACGAACGAAACAGGAGCTACTGGTAAGAACTGGACTGCAAATTATAGTTCACCGATATACATGGTAGGTAACGCTACCAGATGGTCAAACTTCACTTGGCAGAATTCTTCAGTCAGTGCAGGGACAGTAGTTGGATGGATGATTTATGTTAATGACTCTGCTGGAAATGAGAACGCGACGAGTACTGGAACCTTCACGACAGATAGTACTAAACCACAGTATTACAGCAATGGAACCAATGTCACTCAAGGAACTATAGCAAAAAACACTCCAATATATATTTACTTCAATTGGACTGATAATGTTGGATTAGGTTATGCATGGTTATCAACGAATGAAACAGGCGCTTGGGTTAACTATTCATCTACTGGTCGTATAGTCGATATAAACTTAACTAGTACTCAAACTTGGTCCAACTTCACTTGGCAGAATACATCCGTGTCTCCAGGACAGAGAATAGCCATTAAGGTTTATGCTAATGATACTTCAGGTAATGAGAACGTTAGCGATTCGATGATATGGACTATTGATAACGCTAAACCAACTTACACAAACAACGGAACTAGTGTAGCAAGTGGAAGTACTATCGTAAAAGGAATATCGATACTCATCTACGCCAACTGGACCGACCTTGAATTAAGTGGTTGGTGGGTTGAACACAACGCGAGTGTAAGTTTAAGTAACACAACCTTCAACACTACCTTCGATACTGGTAATTGGACTAATTATACTATTACTGCTACTGCATCTGCAGGTGGACTAATCCAAGCTAGAATATTTGTCAACGACACATCTGGCAATGAAAATTACACGATTCCAACTTGGAATTGGACGATAGATGGAAATGCTCCGACATATGCTAACAAATCTGATTCTGTGTCTGGTGCAGCTGTATACACTCCAGGAAAAACTTACATTCTTAATATCAGTTGGACAGACAACCTAGGTGATGGTAATGTCAGCAAAGTATTGTTGAATTTCTCAGGTTCAGCAACAAACTACACTTCAGCAACTACTCCAGATGTTAAGACTTTAGGTGCGAGCAATTATAGTGTTACTTTAACAGATTTAGGTTTTGGTAATTATACTTACAAATGGTATGCCAATGACACGAGTGGCAACTGGAATGAAACTGTTGTCTACACGCTAAACATAACTCAGAACACAACTAACCCAATCATTATGTATTTGACAAATTCAACAACAACATATAATAATACCAATATATCAATTAGCGCTGGAAATACTGCAACTATAAACGGAACATTTATTTATCCAAATACTGGTACGATGGCTCTGTATAGTAACGTAACTACAGCTACTACTACAGATAATGTAACACTTACAAACGTTAGTAATAGTTCTTACACGACATTATCAAGTTTAAGAGCAGGAGTTTATACATTCATAGCAAACACAACAGGTAATGTGAATTATACAGCAAATGCCACAGGTCCTGGTACGTTCTATTTAACCGTAACTGCAGATGTTACACCACCAACAGTTTTACTCTATGATTATGCTAATGCTACAGTCAAGAAATCTGGAGCAAGTTTAACGCTTAACATATCTGTTTCAGATGCTACTGGTGTGAACAATAACGAACCATGTAATGTGACGATAGCAGGAGTAACAAACCAAACTATTACTTATTCAAATGGATGGTGTAATGGGACGATCACTGTTCCAACCGTGGGTTCTGATAGTAGCTATACCATAAACATCACAGTTAAGGATAATGCAACGACTCCTAATGTTGGAATAAACGCTAGTTATGTCTTGACTGTTGACAATACAACTCCTGTCGTGACGATAACGTTCCCAACAAGTGGAAGTTATAATAAATCATCATCAGGTGGATACATCTGGATTAACGGGACTGTTTATGACCTAATACAGATGGGTACTGGTAATGTAACAATCAATTCCACTTACTTTAACGCTTCTGCCAATTTAGGACCATACTCATTCAACGGGACGAACAACACAGCTTTCGCATTCAGGAATCAAACAGCGGTGCCAGATGGTTATTATGCTGTGAAGATCAATTATACTGATAACGCAACTAACACTGGTGAGGCTACAGTTTACTTCTACGTGGATAACACTCCACCAACTTCATTCACTGCTATCACGACTGGAACAAAAGTAAAGAATTCTTCTCAAACTGTGCAAGTCAATGTTACTGATAATTTGATGACTAATGCTTCGATCACGTTGTATTACTATCGATATGGTTATGACGCATCTTGGCAAACAATAACTATGACAGGAACTCCTAGTGTAAATACCACTTACAGTGTCAATATCAATACGGATGTACTTGGTATCACTCAGGTAGGATATTATGTAGTTGGTACAGATAACGCAACTAATTCATTCTCGACTAGCAATGGAACAGCAACGAGTCCATTGGGTAACTTTACTGTTGGTGATACAACTGCACCTAGTATAACTTTAACTTCACCTAGTGGAACGATAACTGACAACACACCAACCTTAGTAGTCAACACGAGCGAGTCAGGATATTGTAAATATGATACTGCTGATAAATCGATGTCTTCTATGACTTATGCGATGACAGGTTCAGGTACAGGGCATGAGGCTACTTTAAGCATTTTAACAGACAATTATTATACCTATCATGTGAGATGTAATGACACATATGGAAACGAGATGTCAGTAGGTACAACGATAGCATTTGATTTGGACACAATGAATTTGTTCAACATAACCAAGCCAGACACTAAATATAGCTACTTCAACGCCAGTAAGTGGGGGTCTTTTGCTTTGCCTTTATGGACACTTCAGACAACGACATTAACTTACTATAATGTCACTTCAGTTCTCAGTTCAGTGAACGGAAACTACAACAACTTCTACGCAGACATAGGTGCAAACAGTACTTGGAGATCATATGTACCAGGAAGACCTGCCAACAGTTTCACAGACTTCACTTACAACGGCACACATGCAATCTATTATATATACATGAACACTACAGATAGAATAGAAATCAACTAATTTTAAACTATAGATGATGATGATGAAAAAAATAGAGATGGTATTTTTTCTATATTTTTTTTTATTGATACCAGTTGTAATTAGTCAAGGAGCACCACCGGCAGCTTCTTGGTGGGGAAGGGTTACTATCAACGGTAGTGCATCATCGAACGCTATTGTCGAGGCTTTAATCAATAACGTTGTCGTTACTAACACTACTGTAGGAGCTTATACATCAAATTATTATCTTCTGGATGTGCCATGCACAAACGGAACTAACGTGACATTCAAAGTTTACGGTGTTGAAGCGAGTCAATCAGGAAGAATATGTTCACAAGGTGTGAGTACTGAATTGAACTTGACGATGAACACGACTGCTAATGGTGTTGCTTGCACGTATGCTGGTGGTTGTACTTCTGGTTTTTGTGTAGATGGTTATTGTTGTAATGAGGCTTGTACTAGTGCGAATCAAGACTGTAATGTGGCAGGGCATGAAGGAACTTGTACTTCAACTGCTACCACTACTCCAACAACTTCACCTGGTGGCGGTGGAGGAGGCGGTGGTGGTGGAAATGTAACTACCACAACAAAAATTACTACTACCACTTCTGGGATAACAACAACCACTGCTATTCCAAAGACAACAACAACCTTAATAAAAACAACTACCACAACAAAACCTAAACCACCTAAAAAACTCGAGATACCTGCATTACCAACAGTACAGGTAATCGGGATTATCGTCGGAGTTGTCGCTGTACTCGCTCTGGTTGTTTTCATATTTATTCGTATTCAGGCAGCCAAGACGACAGAAGTAAAACCAATGGCAACATAAATTTAATCTTTTTATTCTTCTTGACTTCTCTATTTGGTAGAAAATCTTTATATTGGGCCAAATCAAATTTATTATTGATATCGGTAATAAACATGAATAAATGGATAATATTGATTTTTATTTTTATTTTAGCTGTATTTTTCACTAATGCTAATGCAGCAACATTCTTAGATGTTTATACAACTGGTATGGTTCAACCAAGCAAGAACATCACTATTACTGGTCAACTAACTAACAATACAGTATCTGTAATATCAGGTATTAACATTTCTGCAAGTGTTACTTCAGGTGGATCTGGTTATAATATAACTGCTTCTGACGGAAGGTTTGAATTCAACATCACTGCTCCGTCTTCAATTGGTCAATACTATGTGACTGTCACAACTAATGAGACAACACCAAAAACAAAAATAATACCTGTTTATGTAAGCAACGTAACTGGTGGGGGCATAACTTATGTGGATAAATCACCACCCTTTTCTGTTGGAACAGCATTCACTATCAACATAACCTTGTTTAACGGAACTAATGCTGTTACAAGCTATACACCTAATGTAAGCATATATGCATTGAACGGACCTCCGGTTTCTTGGACTATCACAAATGGATCAGTTTCTTCTGGTACAGATGGAGTGATTAATTACACTATCACTGTTCCATCAACTGCTACTTCAGGTCAGTATGTTATTGTAGTTGAAAAAGGAAAGATAACGAGTGTTTTTAGTGTTAAATCTGGATATATAACCCTTGTTAACACAGAAACTACAAATGAAGAAACGAGCTCAAACTTTGCTCCCAGTTCAAACGTTATGATTCTAGCAAAGATTAAGACTTCTGCTGGAGTTGCCGCACCTTCTGTAGCTAGTTCTGTGGTTGCATACATCACTTTACCGAATGGAACCGTAGAAAGCATTACCTTAACGGCAAGAAATCAAACTACTTATCCTGGATACTACAACAATACATTCACTGATACTTCTGCAACAGGAACTTATCAAGTCAGGGTAGATGCAAACATAGGAGGTTCAATAATTCAGAGTTACACGTTTTTCGAAACAAGAACCTTTAACGTTAACTTGGAATCACAAAAAGATTTCTTCATGGAATGGGGTGGAACTGCAGCTTTCAAGTCTAATGGTACTGTTGGATTAAACATAGTTGCTGTAAACCTTTCAACGAATGAAGTTTTGACTGTACCTACAGGTATTCCCGTATGTAACGGTACATATCTTAAATTTGATGATATTTTCTTTATGAATGGAACATCAATAAATTCATCGGTAACTGATGGAACATTCACAACAGGTCAATACATGATGAATCAGATTTGCACAGTAAGATTTACTGGGCCATCTTCTTCAGGTATTTATGGTATTAAAGTGAACTTAACAATCGGCGGTGTTACAGAAACAGCTAGAGGATATTTCTCTATACAAAAGTATTTCCTCAAGTCAGCTGTGGTATTGAACTTGGGTGGGGAATCCGAGTTTGAGAAGATGGTTTCTCCTGGGGAAAATATAACCATATCATTGTCTGCTTACAACATCAGCAGTAGCGCAGATGTTAGCGGATCTTCGATTCTAAATGTCACAGTCACAAAAATAGTTCCTCTTGAGTTTGGAAGGAATGAAATTACTTCTGGCATCAACTACACTGTTAGTTATGGAACTGAACCGAAGATAACCCTTACTGTTCCAACTTCAATAATGGGACCGACTTCTGTTGATATACAGGCAAAAATATCCGGTGAAACAGTTGTTGGAAACGCTTTCTTCGTATCCAACTATCTAATGGGAGCCATGTTCCCGGCAGCAGCTGGGGGTGGTGGAGGAGGAGGTGGAGGTGGAGGCGGTCAAGGTGGAGGTTTTTCACCTTTCACATCATGTTCTGGTCAAAAAACTTTCACGGGAATGATTTCAGAAACAAAGACGGCTCAAGCAGTTTCAGCTGGTTCTGTTTTAATCAGTCAAATAGCTCAGGCATCAGAAGAAATGACAGGAAAAGATATAAGCAGCTGTGTAACTTTAACTAATACAGGGACGTCTGGTACTAGTGGTTCTACTAGCATTAATATAACATTCTCCTGTAGACTATCAGGATTTTATTTCATGATTCTAAATGCAACTTATCAAGGTAAATCAGCTGGCGTTCCAGCTCAATTTGCGTGTAAGAATCTCAATTTCTGGCCTAATATGTATTCTATTGGAGGAGAAGACTCGACATGGAAGATTGCTCCAACGTCTGGTGTGAGAATAACAATTAGTAACATCACTCGTCTTAACGATTCTCAAAATATTGGCAATGCGACTGTAGGAATACCATTCATCTTCAACTTCAACCCTGGTACTGGACAGAGAATGTTGTTGCCAACACTCGCGTTTAGTTCATATCTACAAAGTATAACGTTAAACTTTACAAGAAATACAACTACAAATTTAGTCATACAGAATAACATAACGTTCAATGTTTATCCGCAGAACTTCACTATCGGTGGTAATGCTTTAACTGCTTGGCCGAATGGTTTCATAGATTTACAACCGAGAGTCTGTACGCAAGATTTAGATTCATCAGGATATCCTTGGAATAATGGTTGTGATACTGGTTCGGGAGGATTTCAAGTTGTAGCTTTTGATGCTTGGATTCAAGACTTTCAATGGGGTTCAACTATGCAAGTTAATTCAACTCAGTCTTTCACAATAAGTGTTAAGACTAATGTCAGTAGGACTTTATCTGATCCAATCGGTAGTGTATACACTGGAAGCAACAACACGGGCTTTATAGTTAAAATCGGTAAACCATGGGAAGGTTCAATGACTAATGCTCAGAATGTTAGTGCGAATCTTACTGCCGATGGCTGGGACAAAACAACAGACTGGGGCACTGAACAATGGAGGTTGAACTTCACTATCCCTGCAACTATGAAGAAGGGTGAAACTATGATTTCTATAACCATCAATAACAGTAATGGTGAAGCATCGGATACGCAAGTTTTCACAACTTTAGGTAAGTACACCTTGGTAATTCCTTATGAAGAGGGTATTGAGGATTGGGGTTGGTTTAATGATGGTCTTCACGGTTACAACGATTGGAATATTACTTTAGCTGGTTGGAACATGACTGCTGTTAATGAAAGTTTAGGTATATGGTCCAAATCTGGTGGGATATGCAACAAGACTGGACTCATTGTAAAGAGATATGGTAATGGAGGCAGTTCTCAAACGATCGTTTATAACCCAACAGTTAAATTGTTAATCGTTGATAATGCAGCTTCTAGAGAGTATGACACAATAGTCTTCAACAACAGTGGTAACCTCAGTTATGTCAATGCAACCAACAATACATTATCCCAAAATGCGTTTGGTTATGCTGGTCTTTATTTAAGATATATAGAAGGATGTGGTTATGCCAAGGTTGCCAATGCAACTGCTACCACAGGCGCTAATCTACCTACTTGGGCCGGACAGGCTGAAGTCAACCATGTATTAAAAATACCTTATATAGTGAAATTGGGTGATGCACCAGTCGTTGGTGCTGAAGTTCATGTCAACGGTATCGCAAAGCAAGGAAATGATGGTTCTGGTTTTGAAGAGAAGTTAACCGAAGGTATTAATTACACGTACGTAAAAGGAACAACAGATTCTCTCGGTTTTGCATTCCTTCAAGTCAACACGACAAACAGTGGGAGATTTAACCTATTCTGGAAAGTTAACACTTCTGCCACGGATTATGATATAGCAACGTATGCTACTGGAACTGGGATGGAGATAAGGAATTTCGATACATCAGCTGGACCAATATATGATCTACCTTTAGGTAGAGTTGTATTGGGATACTCAACAGACTTAAGTCCATTCGGATTATCTGGAACAGGCTATAATGGAACTATAACTGAAAGAGATGGACATCCAAATGATTTTATAAGAGATGGTAGCGTTTCGACATGGTATGTAATTTACAATGCAAGCAACAATTATACGTGGATGGATGATGATATGAATTTCAGTGAATATGGTCAAGAACATGGATATAACGTAATACAAGGTTATTGGAATGAAACTCATACTATAGGTCAACAAGATTGGGGTGCTACTTCAGGTCAAAACATCGGTGTCTCTTCTTATTTAAATACTAGTTCAGGTTTAAACAATCAAATGACTTTCACATTCTTCCAAGAGAACCCAAGAAGGTCAACTCCATTAACGCTTTCTAGTGTCAATAGTAACATGACAGTAGTGGCATGTTCAAAGACGTTCGATGCACCAACGAAACTACCTATAGAAGGGTCGACTGTAAAGTTGTTTTCAACGGAATTCCAGATGATGGGCCCACCACAGAATAAATGGTTGACTCTTTACAATTTAAATGGAAGTCTAGCCGCTGAAGGTGGTAATAATGGTAATAGTGAACCCGATACCTCAAATATAAAAACAGGACCAGCTGGTTGTGTTGCATTCAATGCGACATATCCTGGTAATGGATGGCCTTCTTGTAGATGTACAGAAGTTCAAGGTAAATTAACAAGAGGGTCAAACACTGAAAATACTTGGATAGGACAGGTGTGTACTCCATGTGGATGAAAAGAACGTATTTTTTGTTAATAGTCTTTATTTTATTAATCATAGCTCCATCAGTAAATGCATCAATCACTGTAACAGTAACTGCTCCATCGAGTGTTACACAAGGGTCGAACATCCCGATACTAGCTTCGTTCGTGGCTGGACAGGATGGTGATTCTGGTACTTTCTACTTTTCTTGTGATCAGACTGTTTCTGGTGAAGTAGACCCTCAAAGTGGATATAGCATCGTGTCATCCTCATCAAAGACTTACACTTTCACACCAAACACTGCTCAAACTTATTCGAACTGTAAAGTTTCGGATGGTGGAAGTCAATATTCTTCAACTTTTGCTGTAAATGTCGTAGCTCCAACTACGTTGACTGTTTCTGGTTCTCCAAGTTCTACAACCAATAATTCAGGTGATACATTTTCTCTGGCAATAAGTATAACTAACCCAGCAGCAAGTGCAGTAACAACTTCTTATTCTTTGGGTTGTTCTAGTCATACATGCATTGGAGATCAGACTTCTGATACAATCTCTATTTCAGCTGGAGCAACCACAACATTGCAATGGACTGTCACAGCTGGATCATCATCTGGTAACATAACTTTTCAGTTAGGTAGCAACAGTAATGCTTTCACATCTAGTGTAACAGTACCTAGTACGACAACAACCACAGTTAGTAGCAGCAGCACTGGTGGTGGAGGAGGTGGCGGTGGGGGAACAACAACAGAGAAAAAGAAATCCAAAACATGGGACAAGATTACTCCTGGTTCAGCAGAAATAATGCATGTCGACGATCCTGACATCGGGTTGAAGATGATAAACATAACTGTCAAGAACCCTGCACAGACTGTTACGATAACTGTTACTAAACTAGCAGGTAAACCTGCTTCTGTTGTTCATGAAATTTCTGGCAAGGTATACAAGTACATGGAAATAAAAGGAGACAACATTAATGAAACACACATTGACAAGGTCAAGATACAATTCCAAGTCAACAAGTCTTGGGTTTCAAGTAACAACATTAACAGAGCGACGATTGCACTCAACAGATACAAAAACAACAATTGGGAAAAATTGACGACGAAAGAAGTAAGTGAGGATAATGATTATGTTTATTATGAAGCTGAAACTCCAGGATTTTCAACGTTTGCTGTAACTGGTGAAGAGGTCACGACAACTGTAGCAACGACTGTTGTAGCAACAACTGTAGCAACAACAAGAGTAACAACGACAATACCAACGAATATACCAAGTGAATTAGGTGGAGTTCCGACTTGGATCGCAGTATTAATAATATTGATTGTTGTGATAGTAATCCTTGGATTAGTTTTCGGACGTGGAAAATCTAAAACTCGTGAGAAAGACATAAGAGAAAAGTTTACTTTAACCGAATTCTAATAATATTTAATGAGACGAATAACCTTTGTTTTAATCTTGGTTTTAGTAATATTGACAGCCGTTGTACTAATAATCTCATACCCTAGGAAAGAAAAAGGTACAGAATACTGTGAAGTAGATGGTGATTGTATTCCAGTTCAATGTTGTCATCCCACTGATTGCATAAACATAGACAACAAACCAGATTGCAAAGGAATCATGTGCACTATGGAATGTAGATCAGGAACGATGGATTGTGGACAAGGTCATTGTGCTTGTGTGAATAATGAATGTAAAGCGATCATAGGATGAAATTATTAATTTTTTTGACAGTAATGTTCGTATCATCTTCCCTACTCATTTCTTTATCTCAACAGTTTATGCCAAGACAGGAAACGAAAAAAATCGACTCTGAGCTGATGAGGATAAAATCGATGAAAACTCAAGAGAAAGTGAAGGTCATAGTCTGGTTGAACGACAATAAATCCAGTGAGTCTCTCAAGAAGATTGGTAGAGTTAAGTACCAGTACAAAATCATACCTGCTGTGGCTATGGAAGTTTCTGTGAATGAATTGGAAAAATTGGCTAAGGAATCGAACGTTGAAGAAATAGTCCCAGACCAGATAGTTTCGGCATTCAGGTTAGATAGCATGACAGTGATAAAAGCAAGCAACGCATCCAGTAGTTTTAGCGTGAACGGTACAGGCATTAACATATCCATAATAGATACTGGTATCTTCAACCACACAGAATTTCAAAACCCGAACAGGATAGTAAAACAGAAATGTTATTGCACTGGTTGTTGTCCTCCAGATAATGCTAATCAAGGAGACAATGCAACAGATGACAATAGCCATGGGACGCATTGCGCTGGAATTGCAGCTGGAGGGGGCGGTAGTAATGGTCAAGGAGTTGCAACCAATGCCTCCTTAATTGCTGTGAAAACGATGAATTCATCGGGTTCAGGTTTGTCCTCTGACCTTATTGCTGGCATAGATTGGGCTGTTGAGAATGGGGCGAATGTTATTTCGCTGAGTTTAGGTACTCCCTATTCATACTTTACGGGTTGTTATCAACCTGGTTTACTTTCAACTGCTGTGGACAATGCGACGAAACAAGGAGTTGTTGTGGTTGTCGCTGCAGGGAATGAGGGAAATTATGGGAATCAAACCATAGCTGCACCGGGTTGTGCTAAGAGAGCGATAACTGTTGGTAACACAGATGATAATGACAACATCGCGTCTGATTCAAGTAGAGGACCGACGAACGATAACAGGACTAAACCAGACTTGACTGCTCCTGGAAATAATATTTATTCCACCATCAATTCTTTGAACGGTTATGATTATAAGAGCGGGACTTCAATGGCAACGCCTCATGTAGCCGGTGTAGCTGCTCTAGTCATACAAAGATTTTATCAGGTCAATGGTTATTATCCAAACCCAGACAGGGTTAAGGCCATACTAATCACGGCTGTAAACACAACAGGAATGAGTTCTAGTTATGGACAGAGGAATAATGTATACGGTTCTGGAAGGATAGACGCGTATGAAGCCTTGAGAATCATCAACTTCACTAAGAATAAGACGATATCAGCTGGAGAGGAACAAAAATTTAAGATAAACGTGTCGAGTAATGATCTCAAGGTAACACTCTACTGGCCAGAAGACCAGGATACGAACAATAACTTGAACCTAATCATTAGGAACTCGACTAACAATATTTCATACCTAACAGACCCAAACGATACTGTAGAACAAGTTTTTATTTCTAATGCTAGTACTGGATACTGGAATGTGTACATCGACTGTTTATCTGGCAGCAATCAAACATACTATCTTGCTTCGAACATGGAAATTTTTGAGGCACCACCAGCTTTGTTGTTGATTAGACCAGAAAATACAACTTACAACAACAGGACAGGCATTCCACTCAACTTCACTACAGATGCGACTAATACTACAATATGGTACACTGTTGATGGTGCGAATGAGACTGCGATAACAGGAAACACGACTTTCAACGTTACCTCAGACGGACAGCACAACATAACCTTGTATGTCAATGATTCTTTCAACAACATCAATCAATCCACTCAATATTTTTCTGTCGATACTGTTCCACCTATTATATATATAGTATCACCAGTCTCAACCTCAAACTACACAACAAAATCAACCTGGTTCAACGTATCCTTGAATGAGAACGGCAACGTAAGCCTATGTTCAATAGACGGCGGCGGAAATTTCACGCTGAACAGTTCGAATGGGACTTACTTCTACAACCTTTCAACGGTAGCAGAAGGATACCATAACGTAACTTTCTATGTCAATGACAGCGTTAACTGGACGAACAGTTCAAGCGTTAATTTCACGATCATGATCAGGCCAAGCATAACGAATTCAAACGTAGACAAACGGTTAGTCCTTCTGAGCGAGAGTGTGAATATAACTACGAGCATAGATGATGATAACCTCAACTCTACTTGGATGAACATCACATGGCCTGGTGGATCAATCTTGAGGAACATGCTTAACTCATCCTCATCATACTATTACGAATTCAACGAGACGAATCAGACTGGGAATTATAACGTGATAGTATTTGCTAACGATACTTTTGGCAACTATAATAACGCATCTGTTAATTTCAGTGTTGCTGATTCAGTTAATGTTTCATCTGTCTTAACCAATGGTTCAACGTCTGTAAGCGTCTCTGTGAAGATATTCTACAATGGAACGAGTCAGATAAGGAACCAAACGACAAACACAAGTTTTGGTTTTATCATTCCTGGCGGTCTATGGGACGTAGGAATGAACACGAGTCAATTGAACGTAACTCTCTTCAACACGAACTTAACCCAGAACGTTACGAGGGATATAAAATTCAATGACAATGTCCAGATGAGTTATGTGGTTTCAAACGTGACGGCTTTGAAAACTGTTGCCCTCAGGTTCGATAACTTCACTTTTTCTAGGGCTAACTTGACTTTCTTGTTCAACTCGAGCCTCGTCAATAACTCAAATAATTTGAACGTTTATAAGTGTGATAATTGGAGTTTTACCGATTCTAATTGCAGTAATAGTTGGATGACAGATGTTAACGATGTCACGTTCAACGCAACCATCAACACTAACAACGTTACGTTGATCACCTTAAATTTCTCTGCATTTTCCTTGGGCGAGAATCAAACAACAACCACGACAACAACGATTGCAACAACCACGACGACTGAATCATCGGGAGATGGCGGAGGAAGCAATACTACAACAACTAGACTAACAACAACTACTTTAGCTAATACAACCACATCGACTATCTCAGAAACAACAACTACTGCTATTCAAACCACAACCACTACAACGATTCAAGAAGAAAAAATTGCTGCTCACGGAATAAAAGCTTGGTATGTAATCCCAGTTTTTATTGTTTCTATCATGGTCGTAATCGCGTGGTACATTAAATATTATAGAGAAGCCAGTGAAGATACGGTGTTTAAAAGCTTGAAAGAAAAATGGAGTCAGCAAACTTTTGTGGTTAAATTTTCATTCACGTAGATTGGTGTGTTTGTCCTGACTGCTATCGCCAGAGCGTCACTCGGTCTTATATCAGCTATAAGAAAACGATTCCATCTTTGTAGGATCAATTCTGCGAAGTAAGTATTATCTGACAATTTTGTTATCTTAACCATCATCGGCTTGATGTCAAAACCTTCTAGGCTGTCCACAAAGACATCATGAGTCATCGGCCTGGACTTTGTTACGTTTGATATTCCTTCAGATATGGCCGATGCCTGGTCAGGTGATATGTAGAAAGAAAGTTCTGAACAACCTGCTTTCAATTGAATGGCAGTAAGTTGGCCCACAGTAATAATTTTCTCTATGCTCATCTGGATGAAACCTTCTGTTATCAAGATATTTTGGGTTTGTGTATAGGCATAAAAAGAGTAGAAAACAATCAAGATTAAAACTATGATAATTATGGTAAAGAAATACGTCATCCTCCTTTTTCTTCGGGATCGAATGTGACTGAACATTTATTGTTATTTTGTGATTAAACTATAAATTTTTGATTTACTCGTTCCTGATGGTAAATTAGTATTCATATTTAATAGAAAACATTTTTCTACTTTTTGTTAATACTACTGAAAAATAGATATTTTATTATATACTAATTAATACAAATCCTTTTTTCTTTACTTCACTAAAACTTTTTTGTTAGAGTTTTTGTTAGTGAGTGGATGGAAAAAAGACAGTTCGATGAGTTCTGGGAGATAAGGTGTCCTAAGTGCAAGCAACCTATTGATTTGGAAATTCTTGTTAATTTACTGGGGAAGAAACTTGAGAAAGCAAAAAAACCTTGAAAAAAGAAGATTCGTCAAATACCTGATTTTTATTATTTTTGTCTTTCTTCTGAGTTTTTACTTGTCTTATAATTTTAATATCGGTGGACAGTTTGTTTCTGTTGTCAATCAAACTACTACTTCAACCACCACTACTACTGTAAAACCTAAGTTTAAAGTTTTAGCGACTGAATCTGTTAACGGAACAACTACAACCCTTACAACAACTAAAACTTCTACGACTATTCTTATCATTGTTGAAATGACAACAACTACAGTAAAATCTTCTGGAGGAGGTGGTGGAGGAAGGACAACAACCACAACAATACCAAAACCCGTAGCAAAGATCATCATAAATGAAATAATGTATGATCCTCATGGCTCTGATCCAGGAAATGAATGGGTTGAAATTTACAACAACGACACATTTGATTGCGATATAAGTGATTGGAATTTCTTTGAGAGTGGTACAAACCATCGCTTGACTCTTGAAAAAGGTAGCATGATAATTTCATCAAAAGGATACGCGATAATAGCTGATAACGCGACTAACTTTCTCGTCAATCATCCTGACTTTAATGGAACTGTAATAGACAGTACTTTCTCATTGAGCAACACAGGCGAGTACATAGCGTTGAAGGATTACTCTTTGAATGTGGTTGATGGAGTGACTTATAATACTTCTTTAGGTGGTAATGAGACAAACAGGACACTCGAGAGGAAGGAAAATGAATGGTGCGAGAGTTTAGTCGACGGAGGAACTCCTGGTCTTGAGAACAGTATTCTTACAATTGTAACTACTACGACTTCTACTACAACTACAATAGAGACAACGACTGTTGAAACAACTACTACAACCACAACAGTTATTACTACATCAACAACCATACCTACAACAATTTCTACAACAACTAGTACTACATCAACTACAACAACTACAGTACTAAAACCCGTTGCAAAAATTATCATAAATGAAATAATGTACAACCCTTCTGGATCGGACAAGGATAATGAATGGGTTGAGATTTACAACAACGATACGATCGATTGTAATATAAGCGATTGGAGTTTTTTTGAGAGTAGTACGAATCATCATTTAACACTTCAACAAGGAAGTATGACTATTCTTGCAGGAACTTATCTTGCAGGAACTTATGCCATTATAACTGATAACGCAACTAATTTTCTTGTTAATCATTTTGGCTTTAATGGAACGGTAATCAAGAGTTCATTTTCTTTGAGTAACGATGGTGAGTACATAGCTTTGAAGGATTATTCCTCGAATGTCGTGGATGGTATAATGTACAATAGTTCATACGGTGGTGATGGTAACAATAAAACACTCGAAAGAAAAGGAAACGATTGGTATGAGAGTTTAGTCGATGGGGGAACACCAGGTTTTGAAAATAGTGTTCTTACATCTGTGACTACTACTATTTAACTAAAGTATAGGTAAAAATTTAGAGAGAAAACCAGGATTTTTGGATTTAAATGCAGGAAACGGATGGGACAGTAATAATAACTCAGAAGATTTTATCCCTAGAAATGAAACAGAACCACAGAATTCTACTCTAGTAGAGTTTCCATATTAAATTCATACGGTGGTGGTACTGGTTTAAATAAAAATGGAATCATCCTGTCCACCCCTACCGTGCCACCTTGTTTTATGTATTCCATATGTTTTGTTTTGGTATAACATCTATGAAAACCTCTTTTTAAAAATTGATAAGAGGAAAATACAGGGGGTTTAAATAGGTGATAAAAAATAAAAAAAATAAAGAGAGGTTTTCATACAATCATAAAATGTTAACTGAAAAGTAAAATTTAAATACGTCATCACATCAAAAAAGAAAAAAATTATCTGACGTTATCACATCACTTCTATCCGATAGAACTGGTACATCTTTTTGTTCTTGAACCGGATCTGGTAACTCCATTTCTTCTTTTTTAGTTTTAATTTGTAACAATTCTCCATACAATTCTCGGAGTTTTGTTGATATCCTTTCTGCATTTTCACCATTACCATAAGGATATATTTTCACTGTAGTAGGATCGACTTGTATTACTTCTCTTAACGGATAACCAGGAAGACTTATTCTCATACTTACTTTACCGATTTCATTTTCGTTAGGGGTTTTCACTAATTCTTCTGGTACCTGTATATAACCGGGTGGTGTTATACAAAGTTCCCAACCAAAAGTATTTCTCTCTCGATAGCTAGATTCTTTGATTTGTCTGTAAATCTTTTCGAAAATACGTGAATTTCCTATGACTTCAACTATATGTCCCATTATTCTCATCGCGTCACCTCTTAATTTTTAATATAAAATAACAAACAATAATGTATTTAAACTTTATTATTGCATTGGTTTTTTTGAAAATATAAAGAACACTGAAGAGTCTATTCTAGAAATACAAAATGACTACAGAATTCTAATAGTACTATTGAAATTTCTGTATAACAATATCATGATTTGTTTTTATATTAAATAGTAAAATCTTTTCTTTTTCTTAGAAAAACTACTAAATCGTAGTATTATATAAATTGAAATATTTTACGCTTTTTTATTATAAATTCTTTAATATTCATACTTTTTTTAGTTATTGAGAGGTAGATAGACGGTGAATCGTATGAAAAAAAGTATTGTTTATTTTACTCTATTGTTCATCCTTTTTTTATCACTCTGTTTATCTAGTGCTAAAGCTCAAGTGGTAATATATACGTGTGGTGGATATTGTACACGAAATTCGCAATGCTCTTCAGTTTGTATATCTAATAACGAATGTTATTATGATTTTTATGAGTGTAGCGGAGTCTACTGTTACTACGAGTCAATGTGTAATCCTGGATTTGATTCTTGCCCCAAAGCATGTTCAGATAAATTGTCACCATCATCCACCACAACCACGTTGCCTCCAAAATGTCCAGTATATATATATGTCAAAGATTCCAGCACAAATAACCCGATACAATCTGCAACTGTAACATTAAACGGTAAAACTTATTATACGGATTCAAACGGAAGAGTTGATACTTCTGTTCCATCTGGTACTTATACAGTGACTGCTTCAAAAACTTGTTATGATTCAAGTTCTAAATCGATAACTTGTGGGTCTTGTGGGAATTCTGTTTCAATAACGATTCTTCTAAAATTTTCATGTACAACCACCACCACAACTACTACATCAACTAGTACTTCTACCACTTCAACTTCCGCAACAACTTCGATCATATCTACTACGACTACCAGTCCAACGACATCTACAAGCACATCCACCACCACAACTACTACAATCCCAACCACTAGCACGACAACATCATCCACTACTTCCACATCAACAACTACGTCGACCTCAACCACATCCACAACCACAACTATTCCTTGTGGTAACCTCAAAATTTTCAAGTTCAATGATTATAACGGTAATGGAAATTGGGATTCTGGAGAACCTGTATTGGCTGGTTTTCTGTTTCACGTAACAGGTCCAGGAACACCATTTGATTTGATAACTAATGCATTTGGAGAGGCTTACAATTTTTGTATTCCATTAGGAAATTATACAATAACAGAGAATGTACTACCTGGCTGGGAAGTTACTGTCGATAATCCACAGACTATTAATATAATAGATGAAATTTTAAAAGAGGCAAAGTTTGGTAATAGGCAAATTCCTTCAACAACGACTACAACCAGCACTACTACTTCCACTTCAACTAGTACTACAAAACCAACAACCTCAACTTCTACATCTTCAACATCCACATCCACCACTAAAACCACTACATCCACTTCAACCACTTCTTCAACAACCACAACGACTACAGTCCCTACAACCACATCAACCTCAACCACTACCACTAAACCAACCACATCAACAACCTCATCAACCACAACAACTACAACCACAACAACTACAATACCCTACTGTGAAGAAGGCGACAAGATACCACCAAAAATTATAAAGATGACTGACGAAGGAAACATATATGATAACAAGACAACTGGATACAAGATTTGTGCTGAAGTTACAGATGAGTGTCAGTTGAACGTGAGTTTCTCTTACAAATTCTACTGTCATCCGTTTTCTGAATGGCTAAGTTATCAGACTAAAATCAACAACACATACTGTTTTGAGATTCCAAGGGATGTTTGGATAGATAATGTGGGAAGGAACATTTATTTCAAGGTTTATGCTCGAGATTATGTCGGCAATGATGATATATCTACGATGCAGTTAGGTGGATTGATTTACGATGACGACGTGAAAGGTCCTACATATTCTAATCCAGTTTATTCAAGATCAGTCAATTTCAGTCTGCCAGTTCCTGTAAAGATAACTATAAATGACCCAAGTGGGATCAGTTCAGCAGTTCTACATTACGATTATGACTATTATACTGGGGAAGACGGAATGAACGATACACCTAGTATTAAAGGAAATAATTATACTTTCACCATACCCGCCCCTGGTATTGATCACAAGAAAGATGACATGAAGTTCTGGGTTGTTGCAGCTGACAACGACACTGATAGAGTCAACGACACGATGTCAAGTACATATTATAGTGCGAGTATTTACATAGACCCACCTGGTGAGGAAACAGGAGAAAGTGTTGATAGTTTCTACATACAATCTTACAGCCCGAGTGATACTACTGTTAATATGATAGAAGGCAGTTCATTTACTTTTTCTGTGGTTGCATCAAGTAGCAATGTTGTGACATATACATGGACTTTGGACGGGAATAAAGTTTCTGATGTTTCCGATTATACGTTTTCTCCTAAAAATGATGATGTTGGTCAACACTCAGTTTCTGTCACGATTTCTAATGGAGCTACATCCGATTCTAAGGTTTGGACGGTTAATGTTGAGAATTTTATATGTGAGGGCGAGTCAACTCCGCAAACACCAGAGCCACAACCGCCACAGAATGGAGGGTCATCGAGCGGTTCGAGCAGTGGAAATGGAAATAATGGTGGAGGCGGTGGGTCTAACGGAAAGACTGAAAATCATGTTGATAATGTAACAGTTCCTCAGCCTGAAGTAATAAAATCAGATAAAGTCTACACTATCGTCAATAAAACTACGGGAGTGATAGAGACTATGAAAGAACAAGAAAATAAAGTAACGACTGGGATGTTCAGTATAGTAGAAACTCTGAATAAAATAGGACCGTTTGTGTTTGCATCCTTGTTTGTTGTTGTTATAATTCTAGTGGTACTCATCGTAAAGAAATACAATGATAGAAAATAATTAGGAAAGAACAAAAATTTAATCAAGTTTTTTATTCGGTGCTATTAAGCTTTTTAGTTGAGAATCAACAACGACTTTCTGCTGTCTACTCCAATCCTTATCTGAATGTGTTCTAACATATTCCGCCCAGAGTTCTACAAATTTCATTCTCTCTTTTTTATTCCTTGCTTTATCAAACCATTTGTTCATTCTAACATCTTCCTGTATTTTTCTAATAATTTATTGTTTATTTTATCTTTAAAAATCATTTCCAAGTGTTTTGCATCCTCTAAATCTTTATCAGATTTGAGTACTTTCTCTTTGTACGCTATCTGTAATTCTATGTTTGATATTTTTATTCTTCCAGTAGGCATGATTACATTCAAGCTAGTTTTTATAGCATTTTTTTCTAAGGAGTTTTTTACAAATTTAAACTCTACATTAGGTATGATATTTTGTTTTTTAGCAAACCTAATTGCAAGATTATCGAGTAACATTCTCAGAATCTCATCCTTATTTTCAATGTTTACACACCAATAACCATTTTTTTGTAAATCTGAATAAAAATCGTAAAATTTATTCTTTGACATTTTTTCAACGATGATATCTATGTCTTCTGTGGCCCTTGACCTGCCGAATAATATTGACACATAACCGCTTACTATGACATACTTTGCATGTTTTTGGAGAATTTTTGTAAAGTCAACCACGAACTCGTCTAGTAGTGTTGGTATTTTATCCAGTTTAATGGTTTTATTATCGATGAACTCCATTTTATCCCCAAAAGATTGTTCATATATTAACTATAATTTGAATTTAAAATAATCTCTTTGATTTATGATAATTTTCTATAAAGTAGTAAAATTCTTTCTTTTTCTTAGAAAAGTTACTAAATAATAGTTAATCGACTATATAGATTTTAATACAAATCTTTTTCTTCTAACATGCGTAATTTGTTTTATTGAAACTAAAATGTTGATGAAATGGCATCAGATCAGTTCGATGAATTCTGGGAAATAAGATGTCCTAAGTGCAATGAACTAATAGATTTAGAGATTTTGGTCAATTCTTTAAAGAAGAAGATAGAGAACGTAGAGGTTGCTAAGAAGGAATGATTTCTTTTCAAACAATTGTATACAAAATTCAATCATTACAATTATTTTATCAATTTTTTCATCCTATCTAAGAATTCTTCTGCAATATCTACGATGTATGTAGCCGTATCAGATGAATAAACATATCTATAATCTGCATCTTCTCTTGATGACATAGCAGCCCTAAAATCATTTATGTATTTTGATTCTAACTTACCATCTCTACTCAACCTATCTAAAACGATTCCAATAACAAAATGTCTTCTTTCTTTTAACCCCATGGAAAACAAGACTGCTCTTGCAGCATGAAACATAGAATAGTATGCTTTTATTATGCACCATTTAGTGTCATTCTGCTTCAACGCAACTTCAGCTCTATCTAGATCATATTTTGCTTCTTTTAATTCTTTGTCTACTAATTGTTTATCGACCTTCACTTTTGCTATATAATCTTTCTCTATCAGATCTTCTATCCTCATACTAATCTTATCTTATCTTTTTCAACTCTTTCATAAAAAGCTGGATCATTTCTAGCCATAGAACTCCATTCTAATTCTGTGTATATGCTTGGTTTAATCCTTCTTTCAACTTTTTGTTCGATATTTCTGATAACATCAAAGAGACTTTTATCTGTTTTTCCTACTATCAATAAGTCTATATCGCTATCCTCTAAATCTTCTCCACGTGCAGTACTACCGTAAAGATAAATCTGTACATTTTTTATACCTTCAAGATGAGGTAATAGTTTAACTATGTTGAGAAGAATTTTCAACTGTTTTGTTATAATAAATTCTGTATTTGGTTTGTATATCTTCATTTTACCTTTAGTCGTTTGAGTGAGTAAGTTAAGGTTTAACAAGGTTTTTAACCATTTATTAACAGTCGCTCTTGCCAGTTTTGTTTTTTTCCTTACTTCAGTTTCACTAAACTCTTGTTTAGAGTGTTCTAAAAAGAAACTTAGCAGTTGCATCGGGGCTTCTTTACCTAAAATTTCATTCAGTTGCATCATATATTTCAATAAAATATACATCATTTCAAATATTTATACATTATGTTTCAATTGATTAGACATATAGAGGTTGCTAAGAAGGAATGATTTCTTTTTTTCTTTTTCCCCATTAACATATATATAATAGAGCGAAATAACTTCAAGATACGATTCACGAGTTTGAGTTTTCTATTTGATAAAAAAATAATTACTATGGCATGGAATAATTTGTAACACTTGTTAGATAGTGAAAATTTTTTTCTAATGAGCGAAAAGAATTTAAATTTTTAATGATGATATGAGTCTTTTTTTAACTAGACGAATGATGATTTTTGTTTATTATGATTTTTTGTTAAATGCCAGAAATTCGCCTTGGCTCAATGAAAACCCATTTCTAGTTTTTTTCATTCAATTAGAATTTTTTAGTAATTTTTTCTATTTAATGAAAAACTATTTACTACGAAACATAAATGGGGTAAGGTATTTATCTGTAACGTTTACTATTTAGTAATGGTAAAAAAATTTTATATGAAAATTGGGGGTGTTTAAAATTAGACAAGAGAAAAAACTTTGGACTATTTCTAATAAAAGTCTGGTTGCGATTAAAGCTTCTCTTGTCATTGCTGTTTTAATAGGGTTGGTAGTATTCGTCGCAAGCGTTGTTACTATTTTTGCTGATGGTCCTGCAACTATTTGGACTGACAAACCAGATTATAATCCAGGAGAAACAGTTTTGATTTCTGGAAGCGGGTTTGCACCAAACACACAATTAACTAAAATAGATATCACAAGACCTGACTTAACAATTGAATCTTGTCCGATGGCAAGATGTCCTGACAGTTTGCCTGTTACTAATGATACTGGTTCTTTCTCAAATTATCCTTATCTTCTTAATGGAATTGAAGGCACATATACTGTTAATGTAAGTGATGGGACAAATTCCGTCCAGACGACTTTTACTGATCATACTAATTATGCATGTTCTCAATCCTGTACTAGTAATTCTAATTGTATTGGCTATCCAGTAGGCTCATATTGGTATTATGACAACGATGGCACAGGTGAATGTGGTTATTACTCTACTTGCTCATATGATCAAAGATGCAGATATGAAAATAGAGTATGTGCTGACTCAAGCATTGCAGATGGGGTACCTTCTATAGGTGGTACTGTACGCACTGCTTCTGCAACATGCGACCAAGATTCTGATTGTCCTGTTGGTACTTGCGTTGGGAAAAAGACACCATCAGGTAACTGCCAGAATGATTGCGCATGTGGAACAAATCCCCCAGTATGCATACAAGGTTCATGTGGCGCAACATGTGATGATGATTCTGACTGTAGTGCAGGACAAATATGTAATGATTGTGAATGTGTTTCTGGATATCGTTTAAACCCACAACATGATACATATGTCAAATGGTATGGAACTAACCAAAATAAAGACACTAATTATGATGCTGATAGTCCCGGTGGTGGCGATATACATGTCAAATGGGCAGGAGGCACTCTTGACAGAAGAAGATCATACTTAAAATTTGATTTAACAAATATACCTGATGACGCAACAATAACATCAGCGATACTTCGTTTATATCAATTTGATGCTTATGCTAATACAGATACAATAGGTGTATACGGAGTTTCAAACAGTTATAGTGGAAATTCAACATCATGGACAGAAACAGGTTTGACTTGGAACAATGCTCCAACTGATTGGAGTACTGGTGCTACAACTTCTGTTGATTCAAACGATGGCTATAAAGAACTTACTGTAGTAACTGCAGATGTTCAATCTGCATTGTCAGGAAACATAATAAGTCTTGCTGTTAAATTTTCAGATGAAGTAACAAGCAAACATCATGATTTTTGTGATATGGAAGGAATTGGCGATTCATGTGACTCAACAACTGTGCCAGAGTTAGTAATTTTGTACACACTTCCAGTTCAATGTAGTTCTTACTCAACAGAGATAGATTGTAACGCTCATTCTTCTGATTGTAACTGGTGTGCATCATGTAATAATCTATTTAAGAATGTTAACTGGCCGAGTGGAAATTGTATAGCTATCGCTGCCAGTTGTCAATGGGATGGCTGTAAAAAGGATTGCGGTGCATCATGCGAATCTGATGCAGATTGTTCACGAGGACAAACATGCGATATAAGTACATGTCAATGTACTGGAACACCTTGGGAATGTACAAACGATGCCGAATGTTCTTATTTGAATGATGATTGTGCTGACGGTATCTGCAATTTGGGGCATACTTGTGAGCAAAGATTTAAATCAGGTTCAACTATTTGTAGAGTGACAAATGGTGACTGTGATATAGCTGAATATTGTACCGGTTCAAGTGCTACATGTCCTTCTGATAGTGTTAGACCAAATACTTATGAATGTAGAGCTGGAGGAGTTTGCGACCCAGCTGAAAACTGTGACGGAACAAGTAAACAATGTCCGACTGATATCAAATCTCCTGCGGGAACAGATTGTGGCTTGTGTGAAGTCTGTGATGGTCTTGGCTCTTGTGCCCAGACACCATTAGACGATTCAGATTGTGGAATAATAGATTGTGATGAGTTAGATACAACTTGTAGGAATTATAATGATTTAACAACTAATAGATGTAAGTCTTTAGGTGTTTGTAAATCTCCAAACTCAGCTGATTGTACTGATTTCATGAATGCAGTATTAAGCACACCTTGCGAGGCCGACGGACTATTCTGTACAGTAGATCATTGCGACGGTCAAGGAAGTTGTGCTTATTTGAATAATTATGATTGTAGTGTATGGAATCTTCCTGAAGTAGCAACATGTAATAATAACCCTGATGGTAGTCCAAAAACATGGGATTATGCAGCTGCAGTTCCTGGAGTATGTAATGAAACAGCAGATCAGTGCGAATATGGAACTCAAACAGTTACTCATACATGCGCAGATGGAGATAATACAGATGGGGTTGTTATCTACAATTTATTTACACAAACATGCTCAGCAGAATGTGATGGTGCTGGAATAGAATGTACACCCAAATTAGTAGGTGATTATTGTTTTTATGACGGAAATTGTAGCACAAACCCAGCTTCTTGTGCATGTAATTATGCAAGCAACCAATACTGCCCAGTACCAGGAACTGTTATAAACGGTACATGTTATTATGGAACACATTTATGTACTGAGAATGGTTGTGGACTTTTAACTGCAGCAATGGGTTGCAATAATTATTGTGATCCGTTAAATGGACCAAAAGATACAATAGGTCCAACAACATCTGGAACAACTGTTAATCCAGTATTCAATAATGGAAACTTCAATGCAACAGCTTTAGCAAATGATACTTGTTCCAATATAAAGAAATCTGAATATTTCTTAGGACATAGTTCTGTAGGTTTCTGCGGAATTCCAGGAACTGGGGCTCCTATGGATGCTACGGATGGTTTATTCGATGAGTTGATAGAAGACTTGAAAAAGGATAATGTTTTATACAATGTTTTTGATGGATTAAACTGGATTTGTATACAATCTCAAGACAATGCAACCAATTGGGGTAACTGCGATTGTGCTTACTTTGATACTGATACATTACCTCCAGATTGTTCTTATGACATTTATCTTGATCAGACCTTGTATCCAAAAGAATATCTAATGTGTGGAAATAATGCATGGTTGAATGCGACAGTCTGCGATGAGCAATCAAACATACAAGGTGGTGAATATTTTGTTGATTTTAACTTCACGAATGCAGTTCCAGCACCTTGGAGTGGAACATGGATGAATGTTTTATATGAATTTGATAGACCAAGCGATGGCCATCACTGCGCTATATTAGGTTCACTTGTAAATACAAGCAACCTATCAGACGGAACTCATTACATAAAACTAAGAGGTAAAGACATAGTAGAAAACTGGGGTAAGATAATACAATGCAAAAATGTCTCGTTCATCAAGGATACCAAACCACCAATCACAAACAAGACTTTGATTCCTTACGAAGGTCAACAGCATACATGTGAAGCTAGCGAAATAACAGCTGCAAACCTTCCAGCCAATGCATCACAACTTACAAACGGTTGTCAGTTTGTTAAGGCTGGAACTCAGGTAGTTCTTAATGCTGCAGACCAAGACACTTCTGACCACGAATATGCAGACAATGTTAGAATACACTGGAAAGTTTGGTACAAAGTTAACGCTGCAGACCCATGGGTAGTTGATCAAGAAGGTGTAGGTGCAATAAACCAGAGCGTAACCATAACATTGAACAAAGATTCTTATCATTTGATAGAATACTGGGCAGTCGATTCTTGTGGATGGGAAGAAACTCATCACTATGAATTAGATATTGTTGATACAAAACTACCTGTTACTGTAAAAACAGTTGGCGATCCGAAATTATCAGGAAGCGGATTTGATTATTGGATAACTCAGCAAACCCCGATAACTTTGAATTGTTCAGACCAGAATCCACATCCATCAGATCATGTAATACTTTATGCAAAATATAAAGTGGATGATGGAGCTTGGGTTGACTTGACAACAAGCAATGGTTATATTCAATTCCACTTTAATGAAGACTCAGTTCATACTTTAGAATACTGGTGTGTTGACCAGTTAGGAAACACAGAGACACATCACATTGAAGTTGATAAAGTTGATACAACTCCTCCAAATACAACAAAGACATATGGAACTCCATTGGTAACAACGAATGGTGATTATCCAAAATGGATAAACTCCTCAACTCCAATAACACTGACAGCAACTGATGGTGGAGCTATTTGTCACATCGGTGTTAACAAGACTTATTGGAGAAACACAATAGTAGATGATAGAAATTGTTTATCTGATTATGACTGTCAAATGTATGCTCAAGGTTCAGGAACATTCACCGAGTATACAGGACAATTCACAAAACCAACTGAATCTTGTCACTTGATAGAATATTACAGTGTTGATTTACTTGGGAACGCAGAACCTGTCAAGAAACAGTGCGTTTACGTTGAAAACACACCTCCTGTTTCAAATAAGACTCTAGGAACTCCTAAACATGAGTGCGATTCAACAGAAAAATCAACATACGGAATCAATGATTGTTGGTATTTAACAGATGAAACAAAATTAGAGCTTTCATGCTCTGACCTCGGAAATCATCCAGTTGATAATGTAACCATACATTACAAGGTTGAATGGAAAGAAAATTGGGGCGACAGTTGGCAAACTGTAAAGGAAGAGACTGTCGGCAATTACAAATTATTCTATTATGAAGATCTTGATACTCAGTATCAAGACTCGTACCACAAACTGACTTGGTATTGTGTGGATGCCTTGGGTAACAAGGAACAGACTCACACAGAACTTGATATGGTTGACACTAAACCTCCAATTTCAAATAAGACTTTAGGAATACCAAATCATACATGCAACTCTACAGAACAGGCAATGTATTATCCAGCTTTGCCTAATTCAACAAACGGCTGCTACTTTATAAACCAAAGCACTCCAATCACAATAACTTGTTCAGACCAGAATCCACACCCAGTCGACCATGCGAAAATATGGTATAGATATTATCTGTCGGGACAAACACCACCTGTCTTTATTCAGGATAGTGATAGTGTAACTTTCACTTATCCATCAGATTCAGCTCATGTTTTAGAGTGGTATTGTGTAGATGAATTGGGTAATACTGAAACTACACACGTAGAATATGACATTGTTGACACACAAAAGCCAAACATAGTAAAAACAATAGTTGGTCCACAACATGGATATTGTCCTCCATTAAGTATAAGTGATGATTGTTTCATAGATGGAGTGACAACAATACACGTAGAATCAACAGATCCTGAATCACATCCAGTTGATCATGTAACATGTGACTGGGATTATACGGTAACAGATGGTACAAAAAACGGAACTGGACAAAAAGGAGTAGTTCCTCCATTTGATATAAACTTCCCAGAGGAATCAACACATGTTCTAACTATAACATGTAAAGATGCACTAGGAAACGAGGAAACTGATGTTGAGAAATTCATAGTAGACAAGACACCACCAACAACTACAAAGACATATGGTACCTCATTAGTTGAAGCAACACCAGGCGGATATCCAAAATGGATAACTTCACAAACTCCAATAACATTGACTGTTGATGATACTGGGCTTCATAAATCAGGAATAAAGGAGACAAAATACAGAGTAACTCCAGTTGATGATAATTATTGTACAAGTCAATCAGTATGTCAAGGTGCAACAGGCAGCGGAGATTTCTTGACTTATACAACATCTTTCACTATCGGCCAACAATCTTGTCATTTGATTGAATATTACAGCAAGGATAATGTCGACAAGACAGAGACTGTGAAGAAACAGTGTGTTTATGTAGACAATACACCACCTGCCGTTACAAAAGAAGTTGGCGAACCTAAGCATGCTTGTGAACAAAGAGAGAATTGTGATTTGTACATAACGAATCAAACTCCGATAACTCTGATATGTACTGATCAAGATCCACATCCAGTCGATAATGTAAAGATTTATTACAGATACTATATTGATGGTGAAACACCACCAGCATTCACACAAGATGGCAGTCAAGTAACGTTTAACATTCCACAAGACTCTAGACATAGAGTTGAATACTACTGTGTCGATGCTTTAGGAAACAGTAACGGAACTGATCAAACGCCATACTCAGAAATAGATGTTGTTGATAATAAAGTACCCATTATAACTAAGACAGTTGGTGATCCAAAGATTCCATGCGATCCTCAAGATTCAAGTGGATGTGTATACTGGGTAAGAGATCATGTTACACCGATAGACTTATACTGTAGTGATGATCAACCACATCCAGTTGACCATGTTAAATTATGGTATAGAATATTGCTTGATGGACAAGTCTTACAAGATTGGACTGATCCAACTGAAGCAGAAGCACATAAGCAGATAATATTCAATGAAGATTCTGTTCACACATTACAATACTACTGTGTAGATGAATTAGGAAATTCTGAAGGAACAAGAGATAATCCACATGAACAAGTCTATAGAGTTGATTCAACAGCACCAGAGACTAACAAGACAATAGGCGATCCAAAATGGAGGGATGAAAACTTAGAATTATGGTGGGTTACATCAGATACGCAATTCACATTAACTGCTGTTGATAAACAAGATCCATGTACAGTTGGTGTAGATTACTTACATGTAAAAATAGAATGGGATAATAATTGTGATGGATCTGTAGATTACACATTATTTGAAGATAATATATCAACATCTCAATACAATTTCACACTTGGTCAATTCTATCATCCAGGTGAGACAAAAGAATGCCTACACAAAATAACTTGGTATGCGGTAGATAAATTAGGTAACGAAGAAACACCAGAGGTACAATACCACAAAGTTGACGACACACCACCACACGTATTAATCTTGAAACCTGTCGATGGTTGGTATTCAGACGGAGAAGATATACCAATCGTAGCCTTAGCTGAAGATTTAACTAACCCACACGGAACTTGTAATCCGTTCAGTGGAATGTGCAACGTTGGAATAGAGAATGGAAGACAATGTTATGCTTATTTGATAGATGTACTTCCACATTTCCAGTCTTTAGAATTGCAAACCAAAGGAACTTTACTTTACAATAATGTATCCCATGAATGTCAAGGATATGCAACTATTCCAAGTCCAAGTGGATTACCAGACGGAATAGCATTCTTAGCTGTTTCAGCTGACGATAACCTTGGAAACATGGGTAACAGTTTGATGGAAATATTCCATACAATCGCTATGGAATGTGGATGTGAAGAAGATAACATATATTACTGTCCATCATCTTGTATAGTCGATGTTTTACAAGATATTGTTACAATCTGGAACTTACCAAAAATAGGAATTGATAATAACCCAATCGATGTAACCATTACTGAACCTTTAGAAGGAACAGTGTTGAAAGGAACACCGTTCAACATAAGCGCAAACATCAGTGATTCTGCTAATGGTGAAATAACATCAGCAATAACTACAGGAACTCCATGTTACATTACTTTAGGTGGAGTTTCATTAGGATCAGTACCATACATAAACGAAGAAAGAAAGTGTTCAGGAACTATGGTTATACCAAGTAGCATGCCACAAGGATTGCATGAATTGAAAGTTGAAATTGCTGATAATGCTGGTAACATCGGGTTTGGAGTAATTAATGTTATTCATGATACAATACCGCCTACTGATGTAACTATCTGGAAAGACGATGAAAAGAAAGACCTTTACTATGACCAGGATGGTGACTATACACTGCGCTGGGAAGCAATTGATGCAAACTTAGATTATTATGAATTGTTTGAGAATGGTATTAGCATATACAATACTACTGGAAATAATACATTGTTCATTGATAAAGTAGACGGAACTTATGAATATTATGTAATTGCTCATGACATGGGTGGTTGGTCGACTGAATCAAATGAAATAACAGTCATTGTAGACTCTAAAAATCCTGACATAGAGATAACTGGAACAGTCCCCGGAATAGGGTTCTTCATAGCAACTTATACAGTAACAGATTCAGAACCAAGTTCAGGAATTGATAGAATAGAAGTTACAGGGACAGATGGTTATGCCTTATGTTCAGGTACATTACCAAATGGTTTCTGTACAGTATTCCTAGGAAGTGAATTAGAATTAACTGTATACGACAAGGCTGGTAATTCAGATATTGATTCAACATCAGGAACTGAGAAAGACATAACACCACCAACTATCATTTATTCAAGTCCAAGCGGAGTTATAGCTTACAACGATCCAATACTTGAAGCAAGGACAAATGAGTCATCAACATGTTACTATGGAATTAACGATAACATCACAGAAATGACTCAAATGACTGCAGATGGAGGAAAAACAACTCACACAGTAAATCTGGGAGCATTGACAGATGGTTTGAAAGTCTATCACGTTATTTGTAAAGATCTTGCAGAAAATTACATGGATAGTTCAAAGACGATAGTGTTCTACATCGACACGACTGGAAACTATGAATTAGCTATACCAGACTACGGACACTATTGGAGTGTAGGATGGAACACATTCTTCTTACCTAAAGACATGCTTGACGATATCTGTGGTGTTGAGAATGGTGGTCCATACAACGTTACAAAAGTATTGAGTTCATTGGATGGATCTAATCCATCATTCGATATGATATGGTACTTTGATGGTGTGGATTGGTTATACTACAATCTAGCATACCCCTCTGATTCAACTTTAACTGAATTCAACGATGAACAGAGTCTACCATACTATATCAGGATGATCAGAGAAGATAGGCTAGAGATAACACAAGATATTTGTCCGGTATGAGTAAAACACAAATCATCAGGTTTATAAAACTATGCTCTATAGAAGTAATGTGATAATATGAAAACAAAAAAATTGGCTTTGATTGGTTTTTTTGTATCGTTATTCTTATTCAACTCAGTGTTGGCATTACCATGTGCTTTCTTTGGGGAAGTAAAACTCGATGGTTCGCCGACAAGTGGAACTAATGTTGAAGCTTATTACTTGAACGGAACTTTTATCTCTAAAGGTAAAGAACCACCTGCAGGTTTTGGTCATTATTCGATAGCTGTTAACGCTCCTGGCGAGAACATAACGCTAAAAATAAAAGGAATACCAGTCGATCAAGGAAATCAATTCTGTGAGAACGGTGAACCAAACTATCTTAATATCTCTGCAACTACTCCACTTACAACATCTACAATACCACCATCAACTACAACGACTACACATAGTGGAAATGGTGGTGGTAATGGGGGCGGAGACGGTGGTGGGTTTGTAACGACAACTACCGTTCCAGTAACAACTACTATCCCAACGATTGAAGAAAAGGAAACAGCAATGAAAGGTGAAGAAGTTAACGTTGAAACAACTATTCCTACTCAAACTGAGACTACAACAGTTCCACAAAAAATAGGAATAACAGGAGCATTCTTGACAGCAGTCGCTTCTTTGGGATACTGGTGGATACTGATAATAATCATAATAGTATTAGCGATTGTCGCTCTGATTGTAGATAAGAGATACAGGGAAACAAAGAATACAAATTCAGGAAATGATACAAACCCAGAACAAAATATGAATCCATCGAATGAACAATCTTCTCAGAACGAAGAACCTAAACAAGAACTTTTACAAGATCCTGGAAATTAATTAGAGCTCTTTTTCTATCCCATGAACATATCACTTATTATTGGTTACAAAAATTTCTACTGTAAGAAAATTAACTTTTTTCTTGGTATGAATAAATTTTAAATAAAGTATTAAATTCTTTTATTTTCTTAAAAAAAGATTTTAAATTATTGTATTAAAAAAAATAAAGTATTTTATGACAGATTAAGCTTAAATCTTTAATATTATATTTTATTTCTTTGTGGGGGTAGATGTCACTACTGTTTATTCGTGTCAGTAATTCTCTAAAACAGAATAGATTTTTAACGAAAGGTTTAGTCAAGAATTATTTGATTTTTTTAGTTCTGTTTTTATCCATATTCTTTATCCTCAATTATACTTTATCAGTTTCTGCTAACAATTCTAATCGTATCAACATCACTGTATCGAGTGATTCATGGGTAGAATCTTCTGGGAACAACAACAATCACGGTTCTGACACTATTTTATATGTAAGGAACACGTCTGATGCTAATAAGAAACAGATATTTTTGCGATTCAATTTGAGTGAAACACCGCCAGCAGACATAACATCCGCAACTCTTAACTTATATTCGATGTCTTCTTCTTCTACCTTCTTAGTGTACTTGGGAGTTTATTCTGTTGAAAATGATTCTTGGGGCGAGTATGCGATCACATGGAATAATAAACCCCTGATTGGGCAACTCATAAACACTTCTACTGTAGGAAAGAATAAATGGGCTAGTTGGAATGTTACTGATACAGTCATAACTGAGTATAAGGGTGATAAGATTCTTACCTTAGCCCTATCTTTTTCAGTTAATCATACGTACTACCATAAAGATTTCTACAGTAGAGAATATTCTGATGCTAATTACATTCCTTATTTAGAGGTAGTGTATACACTTGGAACATCAACCACAACTTCAACCACTACCACTATTCCCATCACAACGACTACAACCACCGTTCCAACTACTGTAACTTCTACGACTACAACCATTGAGACATCAACCACTACTTCAACCACATCAAGTACAACCACAACAACGACTACAGTCCCTGAAACAACCACAACGACTACAACACCTGAAGAAACAACAACCACATCAAGTACGACAACAACCACAGAACCAACTACTTCTACGATCATCACAACAACTACTATTCCGTCTACAACCACTACAATACTCGAGACAACAACCACAACAACCACGATTCCAACCACAACTTCAACCACAACAACCTCAACCACTACTACCACGATACCTAATACTCCACCGACGCTGTTACCAGGTTACGTGAACTATACTGGAAAAACATATCCAAATGGATCTATCACTTTCTGGTGTGATGCAACAGACCCAGATCAAGACGATTCTACTTTAAACGTACGTTTATGGATTGGGACGTGCAATGTTAGCGATTGCTTCACTACAAGAGATTGGAGTGATCCCCCAGGATTGAGTAACAGACAGATGACTTGGGATTCAGGCAGTGGAATGTTTAAATATGAATGGACAATACCATGGTCAACCAATACAACAATTACAGGAACTTGTTATGCCATCGACAATCAAGGTGCAGGTTCTAACTGGGGAGATAAATACCCATTCTTCACAGTCTCTTCACCACCTCCTCCAACCATTCCAATAGTTGAGAACTCGACAACTCAAAACACGACTTATTGTCATAATGTAACGATAACTGTCCAAGCTTGGGATCCGGATGGAATCCACACTGTTATTTTAAACGATACAATCTTTTATGTAATGGAACATGTTTCAGACAATACTTACTATGTATCTTATCATCCAAGCCCTGGAGAACATAAAATCAATTTTATTGTTAACGATACTAAAGGATACGTTAACGATACCACTACAGATTATTTTTACGTCTATTCTGCTCCGTCTATAGTCAATGTTAACATTACACCGTTAAACCCAAAGACTAATGATGTCTTGAACTGTGCGCCTTACGGTTGGTATGATGCTGACGGTGATTTGCCAAAGTATTATTATCAATGGTATGATGATAGTTTACCAATAACCAACGCCACGAACTCAACTTATAGTTGTTCAAACCCAGGCTGTGACAAGGGAGATGTTATATACTGTGTGGTAACACCATATGACTTATATCAAAACGGGACTTCTGTTAACGGAAGCGTAGTCATCGGGAATTTACCACCTTCAACGCCCAACTTATCTCCTAGCACAGGTATATTCCGTGACATAGTTTACATAAATTGTAATGGGTCAACAGACTTAGATGGAGACACGATATTGTACACGATTCAAACAGATGTGAACGGTACTTGGAAGGATATTGTGGTTAATGACTCGGACGGTTATTATGAGTGGAATATAAGCAGCTATCCTTGTAAAAATGGTGTTTATTTGAGATGCAAGGCGTTTGATGGTGTTGATAATTCAACATGGATAAATAATAATGGAATAAACATCGATAATTGTGGGCCTGTTGTAATTCTTGTTGATCCTACACCAACAAACGGTGTAAGATTATTCAACAACTGGATATTTGTTAATGCTATTGCTGTTGACAATCAATCTAACATAGATGCATGTAAATTAGAGTGGAACGGTACGAATGAGACGATGGGTAAATCAACTTATGATATAATAGTTGATGATGGCAATCCTGGATTTAGTACAACGGGTACTTGGAACACATGGACAAATTCTTGTGGATATTTGGGGAATTATCACTATGAAACCACCAATAATCCTTCAGACACAGCAAGATGGACACCCAACATACCAATAACAGGAGAATATGAAGTATTTGTTCATTATTGTGTCCACTCAGCTAGACCTCAGGTAGTTCCATACACGATAGTCCATAGTGGCGGAACAACTTATAAATCACTCAATCAAACAGTGGATATAAACAATAAATCAGTAGACTTTACTCCTTCAGGTTGGAAAAGTCTAGGAGTTTATAATTTTAGCGCAGGTACAAGTGGGTATGTAGAATTAAATACATCTAGTTCAGGGGATACTTCTGCAGATGCCGTTAAATTCTCCATCGAAACATGCGGTTTAAACAAGTCAACTGTTGATTGTGGAAATTACACTTACAAAGTTTATGCGAACGATAGTCTTGGAAATGAAGGAAGCAGTGGCTATAGGACTAACAAAGAGAATAAAAAACCTTCCATACCAGTTTTGCTATCACCATCCAATGCAACTTTGACGAATAAAAATGTGACATTCGATTGGAGCGATTCTGTTGACGATGAAAACGATACGATAACTTATGATTTGTTGGTGGATAATGATTCAGACTTTACTTCTCCGTTAATAGTTGAAACAGGGTTGTCTAACTCAACTTATAAATTAAATACGACAGAAACAGAATTGTTAACGAATGGAATTTATTATTGGAATGTTAGAGCGTTTGATGGATATGAGTATAGTTCTTATTCGTCTTTCTGGGTGTTCACTGTCGATTTAGTTCCGCCAAGAGTTGAAAATTCTTCTATAACAAATGTAGAGTTTGGTGAGAATGCAATTGCTTATGTGGATGTCTGGGATGAGAATGGAGTCGATAAAGTTATCCTAAGATCACTCAACTCAAGCTACAATATGAATAAATTGGCGAACAACACTTATACTGTCGTCATTCCAACCCCACCTCTTGGTATTCACTCTGTCTCATACTTTGCTAATGATACCGTAGGCAATGTTAACGATACAGTCAATGATTCGTTCAGTGTTGTAATACCACCACCAGCGAAAGTCATTTCAGTCATTATATCACCGTCTATAATGTTTAACGACTCAATCTACGTGGGAACTGGTAACATTCAATTCAACGTAACTTTCGATAAGAATATGGATAATTCTACTCCATTATCAGTAACTTATGGCAACGTAACACCGTACAACAACTTCACGGTTATAGGAAACTGGATATCCCAAAAAACTTGGAGTGGTTACTCCTACATCAATTCCTCGATTACTAATGGCAACTATACTCTCAACATCTCTGGAAGGGATTTAGTCGGAAACAATGTTACGAATACATCATATTGGTTCATCATAGACGCGAATTTACCGAGAGTCATCTCTGTCATCTTAAGTCCATCAGTAGTAGTCAACAATCTAACGTACGTGAAAGCTGGCAACATCACTTTTACAATAACTTTCAACCGAGAAATGGATAATTCTACAAATGCGATCGTAACATTTGGCAGGTCATTACCTTACAGCACATACGTTGTCAACGGCTCATGGTTTAATACTACGACATGGATAGGTTATTACAACATCACTCCTAGCATACCAAACGTGTGGTATACGATAATTATTTCTGGAGCAAAAGATTTGATCGGAAGAATAATGACACCAGATGCTTCCCACAGATTCTTAGTAGATACTAGACCCCCAAGGATTTGGAATATACTAACTTCTAATATAACTGTACAAGAGAATGTGACCATTTCAGCTATAGTGAAAGATGAAAAAACGATTGGACAGGAAAGTTCTGGCATAGATACTGTTCTAGCTGAGTTGAACGGCAGTGTTAATTTCACGATGAATTTTGGATATCAGATTACTTACATAGGCGGTGCTGACTATGTCTACTACTTGATTATAAACAATACCAGTTATGCAAGCGGTAACCAAACTCTCAAGTTCTACGTGAGCGATATTGCTGGTAATGTTAACAGCAACGCTACAGCTTTCTTCTATGTTAACGACACAATACCAAAGATAGGTGGAAAGATAGCATTCTTATGTAAGAGCAATCCTATCGGGAACATGTGTAATGACGACATAGAAGATGAGTTGATATCATGGCTACGCAGTCAAGGATGGGCGGTGGATGTCAACACATATAATAAATGGAATAAAACTGTCCTATCTAACTATGATTTGATGGTGTGTTCAGACGAAAGGTATGCATGCGACTACGGAACAAAGAGTAGGACAGACGTTTACTACATGCACAAGATAAATAAAACACCTTTTGTCGAGATAAGCGATGACAGTTCTCTCAGGACATCGTACAACTTTAATTATGTAGTTTATCCAGGAGGATCTGTTGAAGGAAATATAAACAGCCTTAACGTGACGATCAGTCATATTATAACTTCTGGTTATTTCGGGACTACACCAATATTCAACACGAACAAGACGATGACTGTTATCTCGGACATATTTTTAAATGGTGTAAAGGATATAGCCGATGCTGGAAATGAAAATAGTAAGTCAACACTCTTCAGCAGAGATCAGCCTGGTAGGTTTGTTTACATAGGCTGGTTCTACAGAGATTTCTCTGGGTTGAATACAATTGGGAATACAACGTTATCAAGAGCCATAAGTTGGGCTCAGTGTGGAAATGCAAAAGGATGCAAATGATTTTCATCTAGTTCATGAATCTTTACAATTACTGTTGGATAAGAACTACTCTTTAACTTTTCATTCAACTCTTTTTCTATTTCTTGAACATACTACTTTTTGTTGATGACAATGATTTCTACCTGAAGAAAATTAACTTTTTTCTTGATATAAATAAATTTTAAATAAGGTAGTAAATTCTTTTATTTTGTCTGAAAAACAATTTTCTGTCTTTATTAAATAAAATCTCATGTTTAAAGACAGATAAAATATAAATCTTTATTCTCCTATCTTATTTTCATTAAATATGGAGGTAGATAAAAAATGAATAAACTATTCTATGGAATAGTTGCAGTAGCTCTTTTAGCGATATTCGTGTCACCAGTTTTTGCAGATACGATTGGAAATCAGATACCACCAGTAGACGTTCCACCTGAAATCTATCTATTACGGTCAGGGTATGATATTTGTACACCTTATGGTATAGAGGGTGGAAGCAGACCTTACATACCAGCAACATACTTCGATGCTGATGGAAACCCAGTAGAAGTTCAAGACATGCAAACAGGTGGATGTATAGATTTCCCACCGTTTTGGACTAATACAAGAGCTGGTCAATATGCATTCACAGGAGAACAAATAGAATTCTTGGTATTGGTCAGAGACTTGAATATGAGAGACGACATAGCTAGTGCAGCATTTACTGTCGGTAATCTCCCAGAGGCTTTATGTAGAGATGTATCATCTGGTAATTTCTATCAGGATGAATTCGATGACATAGTGCCAGAACGAGGATTAGTAAATGCGGGTTACCAACCAGAATACGACAAGATATTTGACTGCATATTGACAGTAGAACCAGGTTTCTATGGATTGAAGAAAATCAACATAGAAGCCAGAGACAAATCAAATGTTGCAACATCCAACGGAGGTATACAACAGGGTTGGTTCTTTAACCCAGCAATTATAATGGATGTTTCAGCAAGCGATGGTTCTTCAAGTATTCAATATGCATTGCCAGCAGGACAAACAGTAGCATTACCAGGACAAACTATATTATCTAAAAACAAGCTAGTGATTACAAACTTGGCAGAAGGTGGAGTAGATCTATGGGCATTCATCGCAGCAGATGACTTGACAGATCCTTACCATAGTGCAGCCAGATGTCCAGATAGCAATGTATTGGATGTTGACCAATACATGGACTACAGATGTAAAATAGGAACATTGGAAGACGATGAATTCCATTGTATAACAAACAAGGATACTAGTCAAGGCTGTCATTACAATGGATGTTTGGGAGCAAGACCACTATTGGCTGACAACTATCCGGTTAGTATAATCGGCAACATGAAAGACGCTGAATGTGAGTTTAAGCTAACTATACCAAATGAATGTACAGGAACTTTCACACAAGGAAAAATCCACGTATTAGTAAGAGCTGTGTAAACGCCTTTTTTTAATTAAAGGCATATTGCCCCTTTTTTTCTTTTCTTTTTTTTCAATATCGTATAAAAATCTTTTATTTTAAATAGAAAGGTTGTTTATTGATTAAAAATCAAAAATAAAGATTAAAAATTCATAAATCATTTAAATATGATTTTTAAAATTGTTAAAAGTGAAAAGAATGAAGATTAATCTCTCTAAAAAAAAGTCACTGATAGCGGGGATATTCATAATATTCATCTTTTCAGCTTCTTTCTTATTCCATTCTACCACTTCTGTAACGTATTTTGAGGTTTGGAAAACGATAGATTCGAAAGATTATCCCGATGAAACCTCGATCGTTTATCTTATACCGATCAGGAATTACAACCCCTATCGAGTGAAGATAACTTTGGCACAATCAAGAAGCTTAGACGGTTATATCAACATAAGAGAAACAGAAATGACTTTAGAACCGAATGAAACAAAAAATGTTGTTCTTGATGTCAACCTGAACTACAAATCAACTTCAGGGAGTATAGATGTTAATTTTATTCCACTAGAGTCACAAGAAAATGGAAAAACATTATACCTTAAAGCTCTTGACTGTTCAGGCAGTTCATACGGTTCATGCTTAGTGAATACGAATGGGGATTGTTCGATTACGTTCCAAGCACCTGAAAAAGGTTGTTATTATCTTGTTTTGTGCGGGAGCTCGAGCCATGAAGATCCTTACGGAAAAATGAACGTCGACTTACTCCCTGGTTTTTGTTCAAATGACGGCGGGATCACTTTTTCTCCGTCTACAATCCATCCAGGTGATATGGTAACCGCGTACTTCAAGTTCTTTGACTTATCTTACTCTGGTACAATTCACTTAGACATCATTACTAACAGTGGGTTAAGTGCACCCACATGTCAGAATAATCTAAAATCTTGCGGTATTCCACCAAACTGTAAAGATATTACGAACAGACAAGAATTCCCAACCTGTTTCAACGGTCTAGTTTATTCTTATTATTGTGCTGCAAACAGAGTAAATTTTGATAAATCATGTGAAGATTGGTGCTGTTCGCTACAGGGAGAAGGATATCATTGTTCGTCAAAGTTTGAATGTGTAGCCGGCAATTCAACAACCACGACTACAACAACGACAACTACAATCCCCGATGGTGACACAACCACAACGATTCCTTCAGATTTAATTACTATTTGTAGCAAACAAACAACAAACTGTATGCTTTCTTGTAAATCCTGCCCAAGTACGGGTTATGAATACTGTCAATATTCTTGGTCGAGTTCTTGTGCTTCAAGGTCAGAAATATTACAACCTGACCAAAGCATTCCTTGGCTTTCTTGTGGGATGAAGGGAAGCTGTATACTAAAGGGAAAACCAACATCCCCAGTTCCAACGACGACAACGACTATTCCTCCGAGCGGAGGTGTTACCATATGCAACAAAAGAACAACAAACTGTCAACTATCCTGTGGATATTGTCCAACAGACTATCAGTACTGCGAATACAGTTGGAATTCTAGGTGTGGTAATAAGGCAGGAACTGTAAAACCTGGAGCAATGGTGCCAAGTAATTTAATCTGCCTCTATGCAAGCACATGCACTTTGAAGGGATATTAATCGAATGGAATACCAAAAGCTTCGGCTAATCTTTGTATCTTCCTCGATTCGTTGATAAAACCATAACCCTTCTGTGTTAGGGTATAAAAAGTATGTTCATTTTCTTTAACTTCTTGGATAAAACCATTCGAAGTGAGATAATTCAAGTATTCTTTCAGCGATGAATGAGACAAGTTAGCTCCATAAAGGATTCTCGTGGGTTTAGCCTTTCCTTTCTCTTTCTGGATTATAAAAAGAATGTCCATGAAGATCTGGAGCTTTGACCTCTTACTCATTTTCTATTCACCCTGACGAGCATGTATAGCAAGGACAAAAATCCAGCGATCAAGAGAAGATTAGCGATTATGTACATGGACTGGCTAAATGACATTAATAACAGTAACAAATGAAACATCGCGAGTGATATGAAAGCAAAAGTTACTAGGTAAGAATCCAGGTTCTTTTTCCTGAAAGAATTGATTAAACTCCTGATTATCACGTACATGATTAAAACAAAACTTATTATGTGGAATTTATCTAAACTCGCGTACCAAATCGGAACATAAAGCACGAACAGTTTATTAATTTTGGGCAGGTACATGAAAACTAATAACAGATACCCGACCAAAGAAAGGATGTAGTACGTTGAAAAACCATAATGGTTGAGCAGGTTTAAGCTTATTCCAGAGCCTTTGTACAACTCTAGAGTCGTGTATATGTAGACGCTTATCCCAAAAAGGACTAGAAGGCCTAGACTTATGATTAGAAAACTCAAAGACAAGATAAGAAAAGACTTGTTCTTGCTTATTTTAGACGCTTTAAGAGCAAAATAACTGGTTAAGAACCCTATGACTGATGATGTCAAGTAGATTACAGACGTTATGAGATAAAACCATACCGGGATTAGTTCCATCATATTTACCCTTTTAAAATGTTAATTTCAAATACTTTTTCATGGATTTCAAATCTAGATTTTCCTTTCACAAATGAGATAATATCAGGAATTATATTACTTTTATAAAATTTCGTGTAGAACAAAGGTGACCAGGGATCTACCTCCCATAGAATTTTTTTTCTTTTTTTATCCAAAAAGTATTAATCTTTAACTATCAAAAAGTGATAAAAGGTTGAACAAATGAAAAAACTTACAACTCTCGTTTTCATTCTAACATCCTTAATACTAGCGTCATTAGCAACCGCATGCAAAAACCCGGTTGTCTACAACGAATACGGAGTGCCTGTTTCAATCTTTGGAGGAGGGATATTATCCATAAGTTATGAGGGTTATCCAGCAGGAGATAACGTTGTGGACTATGTTTTAAGTATAAAAAATACGAACAGTCAGGGTTTGAACGTTACATTCACACCATCCTCATCCCTCATGAATTACGTTTATGGGAATACAGTTGTTTTGAATCCTGATGAGCAAAAACAATTTTCTTTGAGGGTTAACATCGGTGGAAGTAGTCAAGACGGTGGTCTTTTAGTAGACGGTACATGTGAAGACGGGAACTCCATGGCTCAGGGTGTAATTGTAATATATATCACTGGCAGGGGCAGTCCTGCACAGAATTGCTACAATTCAAAAACATCTTGTGGTCTTCCAGGAGATTGTAAAGATTTAAGAAATTTAGACGGATGTTATAATGGTATTCTAAGGACTTATTACTGCTCTGCTAACACACCAAAATATTCCGAGGATTGTACAGATTACTGTTGTGGCCTAGTAGGAGGAACTTGTAATGGTGGAACATGTAATGTGCCCAGGTTTTCAGTAAATTTGCCCGTAAACATAACTAATGGAACAGGAAAACCGATATCAGCGATGATTAAACTGTACGAACCTGGAACATCAAACGTTGCTAATACATCAACAATAAACGGCTATGGTGTCATCTCCTCACCAAATGCTACAGTCGATTTTAACTTGGAATATGATTCTATTCTAAACATCTTGATCAGGAATTTAGGTTTGACGGGACTGACTGGTACTTTGAATATAATACTGGATAAAGTTTCTACAACGATACCAAACACCACTATGATCAAGGCATACAAGGTTTCAACATCCCTTAGTTCATTCAGTGGGGTGTTAAAATTCAAGTATTCTGGTTTAACTGTTGGCAATGAACAGAATCTAGCCATGTACAAATGTAGTTCTTACAACAGCACATCGAACACATGCAACGGAGCTTGGGTTATACAGAGCACAGTAAAAGACACTGCGAACGATGTAGTTTCAACAGAAATTACTAGTTTTTCAGTATATGTTTTAGGTGAATCTCAAATCACAACAACCACGACATCAACAACTACAACCATTTCTGGGTCTTCAAATAATGATGATAATAGTGACAGTGGAAGTAGTTATTCAAGTGGTAGCAGTGGAAGATATACTACAACTACTATTAGAGCAACCACAACTTTAGTTGAATGTACTTGTGGCTCTTGGTCGAACTCAGGCTGTGGTGAGAATCCATGCGATCAAACACAGATGAAACAACAGAGAACATGCAACCCAAGTGGTTGTAACATAGAGTCGCAATGCATAGTCGATGATTCATGCAATGTTCAACAAACAAATGAGAATGAAACTCAAATGACATCACAATCTACTGGTCTTTTTGTATTACCTAACCTTTCACAATACGTCTACCCAATCTCAGGGATAATAATCTTGGCTGGTGCTGGAATAGCAGCCTGGAAACTTAACGGCAGAATCAGAGGATTTTTGCCATCTTATAAATTTTCATCGAGATCATCTAAGAAGGGCCATGTCACTGTCAACGTAGAGAGTCCTAAATACATGGAAATAAAGATGGTAGAAAAACCTAAAGTGGAAGTAACAAAACCTGTAGAACAACCAAGAATGAACATCGAAGCAAGGAACAGATCGATAGAAGAAATGAGAAATAGGGCCTTAGAGATTGACAAGAAGATGAAAAGAAAGTAATTCCTATCCTGTAGAAAAAATATTTAAATAAGGTAGAAAATTCTTTTATTTTGTCTATAAAAGCAGGAAAATTTTCTATTTCCTGAAAAAAGAATTTTTATGACAGATTAAATTTAAATCTTTATTCCTGTATAGTGATAATATCAATGATACACCTTAATAGTGATAAAGATGTTTAAAAAAACCATGATTTTTCTCACAATTTTTATAATCTCTATACTTTTAATTCAATCGACTAACGCGTTTATAGTCTACTTAAGACCCCCTAAGATGATCATACGGACAAACACGACTGAGGTTGCTGAAAGCTTCTTTGTAGTCTCCAACATGAATAATATTACTATCAACATTACCGCTAGCACAAGTGAAAACATCACTGATATTGTTCATATCAAGAACCCAGTTTTCAGCCTTGAACCGAATGAAACAAAGAATATTGATTTCTCTGTTGAATCTAAAAAGTCTGGGATTTATTCCGGAGAAGTACAAGTAACTTATTCAAGTGAGACTAGTCCTTCTATAACAGTCCCTGGAGATATAACAGTTGTAGTCACGGGAAACCCCACAAAAAGCTATCCATACGTACCATACATACTCACTTTAGTCGTGGCAATTCTGTTGATACTCTTGTTTTATTTCAAGAGGCGTGTGAGGGTCAAGTGGGGTAAGTGACATGAAGCTTGAGATGTTTAGTTTAATTTTCATTTCCTTCTTAATCTTAATTTCTACGGTAGAAGCAACTACAGTCGCACTCATAGTCAAAGATGCAAATGCGCTTAATTCTATGCATGAAAAGAGGATAAAGAGTATTCTAACTGACATGGGGTTTAACGTAATACCCGTCGATAAAAATTCAAACATTAGTTATTCTGATGTTGACTTAATAGTCGTGGCAGGAAGGCCTGGCGACGCATATCCGTACGAACAGCTAGACAGTTTTGTTGCAGGTTTGCCTGTTAACGATTACCCTACAGTAGCCATCGATTCACTGTATCCTGACGATTGGGGCTGGATTTTGCCGGGAGGGATGAGTACAGTTTCCTCCACAAGAGTCCAAAAAGTAAAAATATTCGACAATACATCTTTTATAACGTCTGATTATTCTGCTGGTGATATAGTTCAAGTTAACCTTGTGGCTCCGCTGAATATTCTTGTTTTGATAAAGGATTACAGCAGTCTCACACCGGTAGCGACTCTTTCTACTTCTGATGATAGACAAGTCATAGCTGTAGCAGAGGCAAACACGATGCTCTATAACAATAAAACAACAAAAGCCAGAGTAGTATTTTTTGGTGTAACGTATCCACCCTACTGGACGGATGAAACTATAACCATGTTCAAAAAATCAGTTAACTGGACCTTGTCGGATATGGATGGTGATGGTCTTTACGATTACAAGGATAATTGTCCATTAATCCCTAACCCCGACCAGAAAGATACTGATGGTGATGGGAAAGGAGACGTATGTGATAATTGTCCTTTAAGACACAATCCCGATCAAGCAGATATGAACAAAAACGGTATAGGCGATTTATGTGACCCAGACATTGATGGTGATGGCAAGACTAACGACATAGATAACTGTTGGTTTAAATATAACCCAGGCCAGAAAGATTCCAACGGCAATTGTCCTATCCCACCTTATACAACAGATCCAAAGTGTGGAGACGCATGTGACGTCCTTCCTTATCAAGTATTCTTGGATGTGGATGACGATGGAGTGAATGAAACGGCAATCAACGCAAACAACATTACAGATGACGGTTTTGAGGTATACGAAGACCCCAATTATAACACTAGAGCTATACCAATAGACGGCGATTTTGATGGCATGATAGACTGGCTAATCGACATAATACCTTACGGAACATACGAAAAATACTGGGATCCTGATGATGGAATACTGACAAGCGTTAACAGGACTGGCAGCGATTATTACATCGACACAAACGGCGATGGTAAACCTGATATCATCTACAATTCTTTTGAGAATGCCTTTGTTGTCAGGAGAGATGTTGATTCAGATTCTGTTTTAGAACATGCACTTGACTACAATTTTGATAATTCTTACGACGATTACATCGATCCCAACGGTCACTCAATGTTGTTGCACATCGTCGACGGTGATAAAGACAATAAAAACGATTTCATCCTCGGAATAGACGGTATAAACATCACTAAACCAGCCAGATACTGGGATCCTGACGATAATATACTGACTGATATAGTAGAAAGAGACCTTAACGATGACGGCAAGAATGAATACTTGATAGACGTTAACGGAGATGGAAAATTCGACCAAATCTTCAACGGAGATGCATTGCACAACCTTCCTGACTTGACGGTTGATTCTATCTCTATCATCTCAACATCCCAGATAGAAGGAGATAACGTAAAGATTAATGCAAACATCAAGAACATAGGAGAATACGATGCCACTCACTTTACTGTAGAGTTTAAACTGGATGGTAATTTTGTATCCAGTAAGACTATTTCTCTGACCGCTAGTGGTTCAACAGACTTAGAATTCGTCTGGTATAGTGCCCAGAAAGGTTCTCATACGATAGAAATCATCGCTGATCCCGAGAACAATATATCAGAATCGAACGAAGACAACAACAATAAATCAATGAGTATATCAGTATCAGCTCGACCTTCAGTCGGTGGTGGAATAAGTGCATATTACTCTGGAAACGCCAGTTTCATCGGCTTTCCAGATAAAGTAGAGGCTGATATAGGCGACAAAATAAACTTGTCTGGGAAATTCAAGAGTTATTTATCTTATGGTCTCACAAACATCGAATTCAGCCTTGAATCTGAAGGCCTTAACACAGCTTGGTACAGGATTTCACCGACTGGATACAGTAGAATAGACCAAGAGGAATCAAGGGATGTTTCAGTCGAGATTACCATACCAGAAGATGCCCGTATCTATACATTTTATGTCAAACTGAAAGCCTCAGCAGACTCAGAAAACGGGATAAAAACATTCGAAAAGGCAATAACTCTGATGTTGAAAGAGAGAATCGTGGTAACAACAACCACGACAACGACAACTATCCCTGAAACAACCACGACAACGACAATTCCAGAAGAAAAACCATCGCCTTTAACAGGTTTTTATGCTGCTATCGAGGCTTATTCCGTCTACATCGCGATAATCATCATAATAGTCATCGTCGTTATACTGTTGAAGGTTTTCAAGGTAAAATTCGAGTTTGTTAACGGTAAAAAAGGTTATGTCTATGGAAAAGGATGGTCCTCACTATTAAAGTTTAAATCCTTTTCTACTACAAGCTTAAAAACTTTATTCACTAAATGGTAATTAATATGAAACCACAAACGATCCAAGATATTTTCGATGTGAGTCAAGCCTTTGCTTCTGGAAAACGACTAGTTCTATTGTTCATCTTGAAAAACGAGCCGATGGGTTACACTGTGATGACCAAATACTTCGAGAGAATGGGCATTCCCATAGGCAGTAGCGAGGTCTACAAGCATCTAAAACAGCTGATGGACGGAGGGTACATAACAAAAAAGAGTAATTCTTATGTTCTTACCTTGAAAGGATTGAGGGCTGTAGAGAATACAATCGACATAATCAACACGCCCCCAACCATCCCAGAAGTTAGGCTTTCATTCAGAGAAAAAAAGACAGCTAAATAACTCTAGAAAAATTAAGGTGTAAAAATGGGATGGGGAAAGAATTCATGGAGTACTGGTTACAATCGATGGAACATACCAAACATCAATAAATCATTGATCATTTCTCTAATTCTGATAATAATCATCGGCATTCTTTCTTATCTCAACTTCACGACAGGCAGTTACGTCAAAATTTTAGAAGTTAACAAGACTTCTCTTGAGAATCAACTGAAAACATGCAGCAACCAGACACAATGCTTGACTGCAAACTTGACTGCATGCAGCATAAACCTAGAAACATGCAACGATAACCTATCCAGTAAATCCATATCCTTGATTAATTGTGAGAACGAAAAAAACAGCGTGAGTGATTCTCTCTCCAACTGCAACAGTGATTTAAACAGATGCGAGAGCAGTAGAAACTCATACAGTAGCGACTTGGATGCTTGTGGCAATGACTTGGATAATTGTAGAGATGACAAGGTCGACCTAAGGAACAACTATGCAAAAGATTATTGCTGTCTGATGAACAAGACCCATTACAGTATAAGTAACAACGATATTACATGCACCGACTCAGGAACATCCATATCTTGTTAATTAACTTTTATTTTTTGTAAATTCTGTCGTGATGATCAAAGTTCTCAAAAACGATTTTTTTATTTTCTTGTTCAACCTTAAAAATTAAAACAAAAGATTTCATAATATGTACTCTCTTGTAACCTTTTAGGTCATATCTTAAAGATTTATAATGCAGAGGATTTTCTCTTATTTCCCTGATTTTATCAACAATTACTTCAAAGAGTTTCTTATCCTTTCTGTTTATTTTGTCAAGTTTTCTTGTTAACTCTTTTGAAAATTCGACAGAAAACATTAAATCATCAGAGTTTTATTTTGAATTTCCTTTCAAATTCTTCCTGAGATATTGTTCCTTCTTTCTCAATTCTTCGTAATTTTTCAATGAATTCAGGTCTCAACTCAGGTTCTAGAACGAATTCTTCAAATTCTTCAGCCATTTTATTAATCGCTTGAGACTTATCCCGAAGGTCATATTTAGCCTTAACTACATTTATTACTCTGTTGGTTTTTTGAGATATGTCGATTATAGCCTTAACCATATTATCACCATATTAATATAATATTAATATCAAGTATATAAATATATGTAATCTCATAGAAATAGCATGACTGTAGAAGCAAGAAACTCAATTTTCATAGAAACATTCGGAGAAAGTCCGTTGATAAAAGTCTTAGATTTTTTCCTAACCTTTCCTAGCTTTGACTATTCAAAAACACAAGTAGCAGATGAAGTAGGAATATCCAGGATAACGATAGAAAAAATATGGAAAGAATTGATAAAGAAAGAAATGATAGTCAAGATAAGATCGATAGGAAGAGCAGAATTGTACAGATTAAACACAGAGAACCCAAGAGTGAAGATATTGATGAGAATAGGGATAGAATTAGCGTCCAGCTACTTTGAAGGGATAAAACACAAAATAGCAGTACCTGTTTGACGTAATAAATATCTTGTTGATTATTATCCGTACATTTTAAAAAGAATGGTGGTTTTAACTATTTTTTATCTTTCGTTTCTTCGATTTCTTTCAAAATCTTTTCAACTTCCTTTTTAAGTTCTGGTAAATCTTTCTTAACGATATCCCAAGTAAGATCAAGGTCTACTCCAAAATAACCGTGAATTAGTTTATCCCTTGTTCTGGCTATTTCACTCCAAGGTATTTCAGAATGTTTTTTTCTGAACCCGTTAGATACATTCTTTGTGGCTTCACCTATTATTTCAACCCTTCTTATAACAGCATCTTGGAGTTGCACTGAATCGAGAAAATCCTTTTTAGAGACCCCTTTTGTAAACTCTTCAATTATTTTAATACTCTCTAAAATATGTTTAATGAAAATGCTTGTATCTTTTTTCACATTATTCTAACCTCTTCTTTCAATATTCTCTCCTTTAAGAGGGGATTGATAGAATCATAAGTCAAAACATCTGCTTTTCTTCTGATTTTTTTTTCTAATTCAATCTCTACTCTAGCCAAATCGAGTAGGCTTTTTCTTCCTTTAAACCGGATTAAAATATCTATATCACTTTTTCTCGTAGCCTCTCCTCTAACGAAAGATCCAAAAATACCGGCTTTTACTACATCATGCCGTTTCAGTATTGGAATAATTTTTTTCGTTAATTTCTCGATATTTTTTTTCTTATCCAATCTTAACACCAATCAAAAAAATCTAGGCATAGCATCTATATATATTTTCTTGGTCAATCTTAAAAACCTAGGATAAGTCTTATTTTCAGTTAGAAGATTATTAACTTTTATTCTGATTTTCTTTTGAAGAACATTTCATGTTCGTGCAAGAATTGAACCATTTACTCTTGAACCTGACAGCGATCATCGGGAAGCCACATATATCACACTTTTTATTCAAACCTTTAATCGTGCCTGTTTGAGGTAGAGGAGTAGAGAACCTGCAACCTTTGCTATAATTAGAACAACCACAGAATCTCTTCCCAGTCTTTCTTGACGTGATAATCTTTATTTCACCACCACAATCAGGGCATGTACCGATTATTTTCTGGTTTTTCTTGAAAGAGATATAGGCCTGTGAAAGTCCTTCACCAATCTTCTCTTCATTATTCTTGAATTCAGTCAAAACATCTGTTAAAATAACTTTAGATTCATCTATGACTTCATCCATCTTTTTCTGTCTTTGCCATACCAGTTCCATTTCTTCTTCGAACTTTCTCGTCAACTCTTCGCTCACTATCCTAGGAGAATATTCGACCAACACTTCTGTGACTTTCTCACCGAAGCCAGTGACTTCTATGCTTTTGCCTTTCACGTATCCACGATCATAGAGTGTTTGAAGTATCTGTGCCCTTGTTGCCCTTGTTCCTAGACCACGCTTCTCCATTTCTTTTATTATCGAGCCTTGTGTGTAACGATTAGGTGGTTGTGTCTCTTTCTGAAGCATCTTCAATTCTTTCACTTTCAAAACTTGACCTTTCTCTAGTTTTGGCAAGAGTTTCTCTTCGAGTTTAATGAATTCACTGTAATATTTCATCCAGCCTGGGTCTAAAGTCTTAACGCCAGTTGCTATGAAGTCATGACCGTTTATACTCAAAACAGTTTTTGATATCTCTCTCACAGTAGGATCTCCGAATAGAGAGAAGAAACGTTTAACTATCAAAACATAGATTTTTTGCTGCTGACTCGTCAAGCCTTTCGGTATTTCTCCTGTCGGATAAATAGCTATATGAGCAGGGTCGACTTTACTCCCCTCTCTCGGTTTCAATATAGTTTTAGACAACAATTCTTGACTGATATTCTTGAAAACATTTATCTGTGATAACCCCTGTAGGATTTTTCTGTATCCAATCTTCGCTGGCAACTTCTGAGAAGCAGTCCTTGGATAAGAAATTAAAGCTTGGTTGTACAACGATTCAGCGACACTCATCGTCTGGACTGGTGAAAACCCAAAGCATCTGTAAGCCTCTGTCTGCAACGTGGTCGTATCAAAAGGTAAAGGCGGTAGTACTTTGTATTCCTTGCTGTCTAGATCTTTTACTACTGCATCCTTGCCCTTGCACTCATCGAGAACTTTCTGAGCTTCATCCTTTTCCCAGATCTTATCTTTCACGTACAACGCAACGATAACCCTTCCGTCCACAAAACAATACAATTCCAACTGCCAATAAGGGACTGGGACAAATTTTTTTATCTCCAATTCCCTGTCAACAAGAATCTTTAATGTCGGAGATTGAACCCTACCGCTCGAGACTACGACGAAAGCATTCTTTATGAATTTTTTCATGGCTAGAGTTAATGCACGAGTCGTGTTGATACCCCAATGGAAATCTAAGTAATGACGTGTCAAGCCTGCCTCAACTTGACCAATTTCTATCTGATTCATCATATTCTCATAAGCTTCTATCAAGTCGGGCGTTGTCAACGTGGAGAACTTCATCCTCTTAGCATTAGTCTGATTACAGAGGAAACGTAGGATGTTGAAGCCTATCACTTCCCCTTCAGTGTCGAAGTCTGTCGCAACGATGAAATTATCAGCATCCTTGACTAGTGATTTTATATTGTTATAATACTTCTTCGTGAACTCAGACCCCTTTTTCGTGAAAGTAGGAACCCATTCCACATCAAAAGTTGGGTAATTCCAACCGTTTCCTTTTATTGTGTCTAACACAAACAAATGACCGACAGCAGGAACGACTACATGTTTTTTATTCTTTCTGTCGAATTCCAGCCAGTAAGCCCCACTTTTCCCGATTTTTTTCACAGGACTTTCTGCAAGTGCTGAGGCTATCCTTAAAGCGGCCTGTGGCTTCTCGGTTATGACCAGCGTGTAAGACATAAAACAAAACTAATACAGTAATACTTATAAACTTTACTCAATCAGGATTAATGGTTTGTTCTCATTTTGCTTATTTCTTCCTCGACTTCGCTGAGTTTTTTCTCAATCGTGCTTATTCTAGCAGTAACGCTCACAAAAATATCGGAGGTTATAGCATCCATCTGGTTTAACCTTATGTCTCTAATCACTCTCTTTAAGTCATTATTCTCTGAAGAAAGACGAGAAAGTATATTCTTTAAAGAAATGATTTCATCGGCCACGTTCTTTGGTATTTCTTTGATTACACTCTCAACTTTTAATGCTCTTGGTCCTACGTCTATTTTTGGGAAACTAAACATAGATTTATTGATGTCCATGACAGATTTCTCTATATCTTCAACTTTTTCTCTAAGGCTTGCCAACTTTTCATCAAAATTCAAGGATGGAACATTATTAATCTGTTCTTCTAGCTTGCTTATTCTCATTCCGTAATCTGCGGGTAATTGACTTTTTACTCCTGCTATTATCTCGTTTTTTACATTTGCAATCATCTCATTCAAGTTCGGTCTCGATGTTTTCAATTCTTCTACATCAAACTTTAGTTTGTTAACATCTTCATTTACGTTCGCTATCTTCCCTAAACCAACCCTCATATCCTCTGTACTAGTCTTGAGTCTGTTGATTTCTTCATTTACGTTCGTTATACCAGAGACTTTCTCGTTCAGGTCATTGTAAAATTTTCCTACATCAGACTTGGTATCTTCTATACCAGCTTTGAGCTTGTTGATTTCTTCATTTACTGATGTTAGACTGGAAACCCTCTCATTCACGTCGCTATAAATCTTCTCTACAGAGATCTTGGCTTCTTCCAACTTAGAAATTTGAGTTTTGACATCTTCATCTGCAGATTCAGCCTTTTTAGCCAAATCCTCAAACAAGGTTATTTTTTTGTTGATGTTCATTTCGAATTCATTCATTCTGCTTAGAGTATCCATGACAGACGAGCTCATCTCTCTTAACTTCTTCTTCAGGATTTCCACATCACCGATGGTTATCGATATGTCAGGAACAAGGCCCCTAAACTTCTCTAATTCTGTCTCAACGTTAATTATCTTCCTGTCCAAAGAATCAAAGCGTCTTATTATATCGTCTAAATTCGTGAGTTCAATCGTTCTCTCGAATGACCTTAAAGCTACAGAAAAACCATCTAAATCTCTTTTAACATGTTCTATCTCTACTTTATTGTGTTCTATGCCTTCTTCCACTGTCTTAACTTTGGATGAAACGGTTTCTTCAGTGCTCTTGGTGACATCTTCCTTGAGATTCTTTAGCACATCCACATTAGCAGTTAAGTTACTCACGCTTTCATTCAGTTCTCTCATCTTGCTCTCGAGGTTTGACCTTACACTCTCGAGTGTTTCAGGGATTTTTTTAAACTCAGAAAAACCAGAATCAACCTTCTCAAAATTATCCTTATACTCTACAAGGCCGAGGTTTACGATGTTCAATAAATCTTCTATTTCAGCAGCCCTTTCCTTCAGTTTTGGGAAGTCATTCGTTACTTCATTCAATTTCTGGCTCAATTCCCCTATCTTCAACTCTAACTCTGCAAACCTTTTTTCATTGATAAGGCCAACTAGTTTAATCCTGTCCTCGAACTTATTGACTAACTCTTCTAGCTCTTCTATTCTGGGCAATTCTTCACCTCAAGCCTATATATTAATTTTCTCTTTTCTCTCTATTTAATTTTCTCTTTTTCAACCAGAAATACCAGATGATTATGATTGCTGCTATCATCACTTCTTGCCATAGGAACGTGTGGATGAACTCCATGTGCTGTATGCCAAAATTCAGGCCGATGAGTAGTGTTATCAGCACTCTTAGGATGTTTATGACGAACAAAACAGGCATCCAAACAGCTAGAAACTTCAGTTTTTCTCTTGTTTTACCACCGGTTGCAAACACCAGAGCGAACAGTGAATAAATACTCTTCCAGCCTATACAGTCCATGGATATGTCTATCGGAAACTCATCTCTGCCTATAAACAGATAAAACCCAGATGTCCTGACCCGATAATTCAGCGATTTCAGGATTTCAGCTATAAAATTCGCGAAAGCAGTCTGAAGAGGATAGGAAGATACGTCAAAATAAATTATCGCATAGAACGGTATCAGTAACAGGTTGAACTTTATGAGGAAAACAACGACATCCTTCACAATCTTCTTTTTTTGTGTCCTTCTATCCATTGAACAAAACCCGTTTTTCTTACTTTTTTCAATACTTCTTCGAACTCATCTTTCTTGACGACTGATATATCTTTCAATTTTTCAATGGAAATATCTTTTTTTGCTATGATTGGGAAGTCAACTTTTTCCAAAATCTCTTTACCAGGTTCTGTCATGGTTATCAAGGCTTTGATTCTGTAATCGTTTAGGATTTGAGCATTGTCAAGTTTGTTGACGAGTATAACTTTATCCAATAAATCAAACTTCTGGTCCAACTCTTTGATTACACTATCATTTATTTCACTAACTTCCAACATCGGAACGTACCCATTCAATTCCAAATTCCTGGATGATTTCATGAATTCAATCAAAGATTCTTTTTCTTTCAATTCACTCTTCAACTTTTCAATAAACTTCAAAGAACCAACATCTGTTTTTTCAGAAAGTTTCTTCCTGTATCCCTCAAGTATATCTTCATTCTCTTTTAACTTGTTCTTCAAACTCTGATTGTATTGTTTTATAATGATCAAATCCTTCTCCAAACTTTTGATTCTTTCTTGCAACCTACTGATAGTTTTGTTCAAAGGTTCTTTTTCAATAACTTTACTGATTCTTGGAATTTCTTGTTTTTTTCTAAGATCAATCAATAACCTGTTGACAGCTTCGTTTATGTTCTCGACTTCACCACGCAGGACTAAATCTATCACTTTTTCATACAACTCACTCAGTCCTAGAGAGGATAGTAAATTTTTTGTCCTTTCAAAAACCTTTGAATACACGTTGAAAACTTTAATCGCAGAAGCTAAAGCATCCTTCACATGTTCATCTTTTATCTTTCCTGCAAATTCATTGACGAGTTTCTCCTTTTCAGATACAGATAATGTCTTCATCGGACGATACGCCTTACAACCAAGAGAACTTGCTAATTTTTCCACACTCTTTGGAAGCGGATGTCTATCCCCTGCTATCATCAGTGGCTTGCCAATCCCCATGATCAAATCGATAATTTCACTTTGCTTGAAACCCCTTTTACTTTTTAGAAGGAGTATTTGACCTTTGGTATCTAGTATAGCGATAGCAGCAGTAGTACCAGGATCATAACCAACTATTATCGGCTTCACGTATTGTCCCCATATCCTTCGTTCAGTATCTTATGTAATTTTTTTGCTAGGACTCTACCAATACCTTTCACTTCTGATATTTTACTTTCATTCGCGTTAGCAAAGTCTTTGATTGTCTTAAACCTTTCCAGTATTCTTTTAGACAACACGACTGAAACTCCTGGTAAACCGGAGACAACACGTTCTTGTAAATCTTTGAGCTCTTTCGGTTTTTTCTTACCCCTTATCACTATCCCTCTCTTTGATGTCATCTGTTCTCTCTTTGCCAGCCAGAATATCATTTTTGCAGTTTCTTCTTCGTGCCTAGTCATTATCACCGGGATATCATAGTCCAATACGATAGAGGCCAATGCTGCTTTAATCGCATTATCATTCATATTTTCCCTGAGGTTGTTACCTTCTATTATCATGACAGGTTTTGAAAAATTGTTCTTTAGTTCTTCTGCTTGTCTGAATATTCTCCCATCTATGATTGAAGAAACAAAATCATCACCTGTCTTTCTCTCCACGCATACACGATCGGAACAGATAAAATCCCCGACTTTCAAGGAAATCAATTTAACTATCGCACCCAAATCCTCCAGATAATCCTTCACAGAACAATTGTTCTCCCTAAAATCGATCATGATGACGATTTTATTATCGGGCTTAAGGATTGTCTGCATTAACCCACTCTCAATATTTAATTGTTAAAAGATAAATTATTAATAAAAAGTGAGAACATGAAATTAAAGTATCTTAGTCCATTTTTATTGATTTTGTTTCTAGAAATCGTCTACTCACAAGACATTAATCCTGAAGCCATAATTACGTTTTCGATGCCACGATCTTTTGACGTTTATCAAAATGTGGAAAACAAATTCATAATAACAGTAAAAAACGATGGTTCAGTAACTCTACACAATGTTTCTGTTGTTCTATCAGGTATACCAGAAAATTCTTATTCTATTCTACCGAACCGCTTAGATAACCTAGATTTAAGTCAATCATCTTCTTTTTCTGTTTCAATATACACTCAAAACATCACTTCTGGTGTCCATGATTTAACTGTAACGATGAAAAGCGATGAAACTTCTGAAACTGTTACATTGACTTTGAATGTCAAAGGATACTCCAAAGAAACAGGAGAAAAAATAAAGGAAAGAGAAGAAGCCAAACCTGCACTCGAAGTAACTAAGAACACGTTGGTAGGCATAATGGTCTTGTCTGGCTCTATCCTGATAATCACATCCATAAAATTATTATTCAGGGCAATTTATTTCAAGAAAGAGAAAAGATAAAAAAGTTAAAGGTCTAATTAAATATGATGAAACCGGCTATAGTTAAGGCATCGAAGATTGGTTTAACGTTCATCTTGATAGTCCTGGGGATTTTCATCATAGCATTCTTTGTTCAATATGAAACGACAGGAACGAATTTCTTCGAGACTCTAGGGATTGTTTTCAGGGAAAAATGTCAAGCTTCACTTTCGATATCGACCACGAGTGAATGTAATGTAAAGACTAAGATTCTAATCTCTAACTGTCTCGGTAAGAGTTATCAAATAAGCAAAGACTCATGCTCTGGAGATACAAAATGCTACGGCACGATCAACTACGATTCCTTCCAAGCTAGCTGTGCATGGAGAGATTCTGGTACTAACAATTATGTTTTGTGCGTTGATAACAGACAGAAGGATTCTGCGTTTGTGACTTGCTGATTTATAAAGCAAAAAAAACAAATATTATTTTATGAGAATGTTTAATAAGTTGATTTTAATTTCTATTGTATTACTTTTATCTTTCTTTACTTTCATTAATCCAGCATATTCAGCTTGCACACTTGCAAATCCTACTGTTACAATTTCACCAAATATAAAATACGGTAATCCTGGAGATGCTTTAGAATACACGGTCAATGTAAAAAACAACAATGTAGGGTGTCCTTCTTATACTTACAATTTAACTAGTAAAATTCCTGACATTCCAGAACCTGGTTGGTCTGGAAACTTTAGTTCTGATAAAATAGACTTAAATGATAATGAAACAAAAGTAGTAATTTTATCTGTCAAATCACCTTCTGACCTTGGATATGGTAAGGCTCGGCTTTTTTTGGTTAATGCGAGTTTATCTATAAATCCAAGTTATTATGGATTTAAATCTGCTTTCTATGCTACTAGAGCTATACTTGTTCCTGGATTAATAATAGTGACAGAAAAATTGACACCAACAGCGACTTATCCAGGTTATACTGTTAATGTTTATGGAAATGCTACTTACAACACTGATTATAGTAATGGTACTGCTGTTGCTGGAGCATTGGTAACAGTTATTATACTAGAAACTGGTAGTTATTGGACAACTCACACAATAGCATCTGGTGATTACAACATCAATATCATTGCCCCTAACTCTCCGAGAGTTTATACCGTGAGAGTAAATGTTACTGATGGCACTGGTTTTGGAAAGGTTGAAAAGAATTTAACTGTAAACTCATTAACAACCAGTACAACCACATCAACCAGTACAATACTAACAACAATACCATGTAATACAACCGACCCCCCATATTGCTCATCAGGTAGCTCAGCAGGCTACCCGTGCGGTAATGATTCAATGATAGCAGGAAAAACCACATATCCAGTAAATGTTTACGGAAAGGCTGAAGATTTTGATTACTGTTTATCTAATACTATATTGAATGAGTCTTATTGTGAAAAACCATGGTTGGTTTCTTATCATACACTCATTGATTGTAAACAAAAATTTGGTTCTAATTTCATTTGCTCTGGTGGCAGATGTATATCTTATGATACGACTTCAATCACAACGACTAGACCAACCACTACAACAACTATCAGAATAGGAGGCTGTCCAATCCTTAAAGCATGGGATGGTAAAGAATTCAAAGATATCGAAAAACTAAACATTCATTCTGAAGAAGGAATCGACACAACTTATTCAAAAAGGTTTGAGATGGAACCCTTCAAGGATAAAACTTACAGACTAATACTTTCTGAGGCTTGGTATGCTCTATTGGAAGGGAGTCACATAGATTCTGTCAAACTCATGGATGAAAATGGAAAAGAATGTCAACTGATTTCAGCGATCCATAATAAGAATGGAGATGTTCTTTCAGCAATAGCAAGGAGCGATGATATCAGGACAGAGACAAAACCAGGACAGGAGATAGCCTTAACATTTGCTGAATGCTCAGGAAAAACGTTTGAATTTACGATAGAAGGTTATAACTCAAGACCTATGTTGATGAAACAAGCGTTGACTTACACGAACCTCATTGCTATTTCAATCGCGTTAATAATTCTGATTGTGATAGTTTACGGTGCTTTCAAGTTCTTTGCTAGGAAACAATAATTTGTGACTTGTTGATTTACTTAACCCAATCCATCAATGTCCCTTTCTTATCGTTCATAGTTTTTTCTTTCATGTCATAAAGGATTTTCTTCATTTTTCTTTCTTTGTGGATAGCACTCCAGTAATAACCTTCATCTCTCGTTCCTTTAGTTATGAGGAATATCACTCTTCCCGTTTTTGTCCTCCCTGTCCTTCCTCTTCTTTGAATACTTCTAATCTCTGATGGCACAGGTTCATAGAATATGACTAGGTTCACTTCTTGGACATCCAAACCCTCCTCACCAACTGCTGTTGCGACTAGAACGTTGAATAACTCATATCCAAATTCATTCAGGATTTCGATTTGTTCTTTTTGTTTCAATCCTTTACCATCTTTCACAGCTTGACCGATGAATTCTCTTGCTTGTATGTTATTGGATTCTAACACTTTTGTAATCTTCTCCACACTCGACCGATAATTTGCAAAAACGATTATCTTCGTTCTTGGTTTTCTGTTGATTTCTTCTTTTATTATTCCCATCAATTTCTCTAATTTTGGATGTTCGATTCCCTTGACGAATAATTCTTTCGTTTCTTTTATCGCGTTGATAAAGTTTGGGTCGTTCAAGATATTCCTAGTAGCAACTGATTTTTTATTTTTTTCCAAGTCGAGAAAATATTTGTACAGTGGTGTGATGCCCTGTGTTTCTAACAGACCAATGGCATGCTCTATCTTTATGGCTTGAGCGCATGTTGTCAAGGCTTTAGCAACCATGAAATCTCTAGTCTGCTCATACATTCTTCCAATTTCTTTCTGTAAATCTAACAATTCTCTTTTGGTAACTTTCATCGAATAAATGAGCTTTGAACTGATTAACCATTCCAATCTTTTAATGTAAGCCTGCTCCAGATGAGTTCTTATTCTCTGTAATTCTTCTGGCAGTTCAACGTAAACTCTCTCTACCTTTGTCTCTTGGACGTATGGTTGGACATCATAATCTTCTTCAGTCCTGATTTCTACAGCTTCTATATGTAGACTCTTCTTCACTTCATCTATCTTGTCTTTGATTCCACCAGGAGAAGCAGTTAAGCCGAGGATTAAAGGATGTGAGGATTGCTTGAGATAATAATCGATCACAGAAGTATAGGCATATTTTTTGACAGAACGATGGCATTCATCAACTATGACGATACTAAAATCAGTTAAATCAAGAACATTGTTTTCGATATCATTCCTTATCAACTGTGGTGTGGCGAAGAACAACCTTCCTTTGGCGTAAAAGACTTTTCTATCGGTTGCATGTATCTTTCCCGTCAAAGCAACGAACTCTGTCTTTTCTAAGTTCATCAGGTTGCTGAAATTCTTCATGTGCTGGTTGACTAGAGGTCGAGTAGGAGCGACCATCAGGATTTTACTATTTGGGAAATTTTCTAGTCGATAAGCCGCAACCATTATCGCCACAAGAGTCTTGCCCATCCCTGTCGGCAGTATGCAGAGTGTATTTTTTTCAATAGCGGTAGAGGCTATGAATTCCTGATAGAGCCTAGGCTTTATTTTATCGTAGTTTAAGAATTTCAGTTGTTTCATACAATCAAGAATTTATTCTATAAAGATTTACTCTTTAAGTTATTTCTTAGCAAATTTAAAAACAATCAAAGATCCTATAAGAAAAATAACGGCACTAACTATGGCTTCTGAAAAGAATGCAATATAATTGGTCGGACTAACTGGAAATTCACCCGTTAACCTAAAAAATATCTCAAAGATTAGATATTGAATAACAAATATGAGGATAAATAGAAAAATAAGCAATTTCCAATTTTTTTTAGGGAATTCTATCCACTTCATAATTTAATTTTGCAATTTTCTGTATTTAATCGTTTCTAAAAGAACAAAAATCTAACTGATTTTACTCTTCTATTCGATAGAAAAAGTAAAGTAATAAATAATTTCTCTTGCATTAATGAAACATTGAAGGGTGTTAATTTTAGCGTTTATTCTATAACACCTACTTTAAAGAGGGAGGAAACAAAATGGATAAAAGATTTGTTTTATTTGGATTAATATTATTACTCAGTATGACAGTGGTTTTAGCGACAAGCACATCCAACATAAAGTTTTATGGGGATTTTTTAAGTGATTATATAACGATGAAACCAAGGTCAGGTTACTATGTATGGGGGGCTTTAAATCGTTTGCAACCAGTTACAGTAACTGTTACAAATAAAGTACTTAATAATGTAAGTATACCAGGTGGGATATATTGGGTAAGTGGCTACATAAAATTCAATCGTATAGCAGTAGGTGAACAAACGTCTGTAAGCATTTTTAACACAATTATATCAGCATCTGACCCAAACGACCCATTAGGAGATTATATAATACAGTACCTAAACGGTAACCCTATTAACCCAGACTTTTATGTAAGAAGGATTGACCAAAATACATATGAAATAGTATGTAACAATGTGCCAATAAGCACAAGAGCAGTTGTGCATGCAAAACAATGGTTTGAACAAAATATCATTTGGTCTTTCACAGCTACAATACAAGTTTAAGGACATTTTATTTCTTTTCCTCTTTTTATTTAAACGAGGAGACAGAAGTTAGGAAAGATACTGAACGGGATTGAACTACAGAATAGTTTATCCATTCTTTTATCCCCCGCCTAAATTCCTTCAAATCAACTATTTGAGAACAAAAATCTATCTGATCCTTGGTTTATTTCTTTTTCTTCATAAAAATGTTTTATATCTTTAATTTTCTCTTTATTTTCTATGCACAACAAAGTCATAATCGGTGGAACTTTTGACAGGTTCCACATCGGTCATGAAGCCTTTCTAGATAAGGCATTTCATTCAGCAAAAAAAATAATAATCGGTTTGACAACGCCAGTCATGCTAAAGAAGATAGTGAGACAAGATTCAATCTGGGCGTTTAAAGAGAGAAAAAAAATAGTAGAAGATTTTGTTAAAAAATACAAAAAAGAATTCTCGATAATCCCGATAGAAGACATCTTTGGACCTTCAACTGAGATAGAAGATTTAGATGCTATAATAGCAACAGAAGAGACTAAGCATACATGCGAAAGAATAAATCAAATCAGGAAGAGAAAAGGTTTCAAACCATTAGAAATAATTCTAGTACCATTCATTTATGCCGAAGACTGCAAGATAATTTCCTCTTCCAGGATAAGGAACGGGGAGATAGACAGGAATGGAAAAATCCTTGTCGACTATTCAATCACAAACAGATTACGTGAAGATTTGAAGACACCCAAGTCCATGATTTTTGAAGGGGACAATTTGACTGTGACAAAAGATGTGATTTCTTACATGGATGAAGAAGGCATCGATGATATAGTTTGTGTCGGCGATGAAGTGTCTCATGATTTTTTAGAGAATGGTTTCAAACCAAGAAACATCATAATAGACGGGAAAGTTAAGAGAAAACAAATAGATTATTTTGATGAGATGATTAAAAAATACGCTAATCGATTTTCAATCAGCAATTCGCCTGGAATTATCTCAAAGGAATCTTGGAGAATCCTTAAAGATGCCCTTAAAAAAGAGAGTGTTGTCATCGTTAAAGGCGAAGAAGATTTGTTAGTTGTTCCAACAATCTTACTTGCAGAGAATAACACAACTATAGTCTATGGACAGCCGGGTCGTGGTAAAGTCATCGTAAAAGTTGATGAAAACAAAAAAGAATATGTTAGACAACTATTAACACACTTCAACACTATTCACCGATGATGGTAACGATAACTCCTCTTCTTCTTGACTCTAACAGTTCTAAGAAAAAAACTTGTTGCCATGTTCCTAAGACAAGTTTACCATCCTTCAATGGAATCGTTAAGTTAGAGTTTCCTAGTAGCTGATTCTTTATGTGACTGGCTGCGTTGATATTACCCTCGTAAGCATGTCTATATTCTCTGTTAATGGGAACTAATTCTTCTATCACCTCTTTCGTATCCTCATGTATGGTTGAATCAGCTTCTTGTAGAATAACGGTTGCAGTGTTGTGTGCGGCATTGACGAAAACCATACCATCTTTAACCATGGATTTATCCACGATATCTTGTAGCTTGTCAGTGATGTTTATGTACTGAAAATTCTTCTCAGTGTTCAACTCTATAATTTCTCTAAAAAACTTCATCTACATTCACTCAACATTTTTTCTAATGCCTTCTTAAGGAATCGTTGTTGTGTCAAGCCGATGAACCTTTCTTTCTCTTTTCCATCACACTCGATGATGATAGCTGGCAAAGTACTAATTCTGTACTTGGATACTTGGCTTTCATTATCTTTTATGTTCAGGTATTCGAACTCGACTCTCCCTCGAAATCTAGGTTCTAATTCTTTCACGAGTGGAATCTGGGTATTGCATGTTTCACAACCATCAGACAAAAAAATCTTTATTGCTATTCTCATGTTATCACTTCTATTAGTTATAGGTATGAAATTATAAATTGATTTATTCCTAGGACCTTTTTGTAAAACACCTAACCAAAAAAGTATTAATATAATAATTAATGATGCAAAATATTCGAATGAATCACATCTAAAGGAACTTTCTAGAAGCTTTTCATCTTATGAGACATCTCTAATAAGGCAGTATACAAACAGGAGAACATCTTGTTACTCAACTTTTCTCTAAGACTTGGGACAGTAAGAACCGAAATATTTTATGACCAGAGTCATGTCTTTTATATCCACTTTATTGTCAAAGTTTATGTCTGCATTGGGATTCCATGGTTTGGTAGGATGACCTGGGTAAGAACCGAAATATTTTATGACCAGAATCAAGTCTTTTATGTCAACCTTACAATCACCGTTTATATCACCGATTGTCGTGACAGTGAAGTAGGTTGCATTTGATCCTGTGTTTCCAGCTAAATCTGTGGCATAAACAATGACATTATGAGAACTGTTACTCAAGCCAGTCAGAATGGTGTTTCCTGTTATAGTCACGTTAGGTTTATTATCTAAACTGTAACCAATCCAGGATGTAGGTTCATTCACAGTGAAATTAAGGTCTAGAGAACTCTTGTAGAAAGTTCTGTTCCATGGAAATAGGATTGTTATTAGTGGTGGAGTTATATCTCCAGATGTTACAGTAACCGATGCAGTAATGTTATAAGCATGGCTGACGCTAATCAAGAGTAAAAAAGTTATTGATAGCACTATTAAAGCTACCTTTTTCGTCCTATCTTTTTCCATTTCTCTCACTATTCTAAACTTTAATAGTAGCAAAAAATTTAAATGCTACTTTTCTAAACCTGACTATGTTTTAGCATGATGCAGTGAATGTTATCGTCTGAGTATAACCAGTTCCTGCAGCCTGACCATTTGGTATTTGTAGTTTGAAATGAACAGTTTTTGGACTTCCAAAACCTACTGATTGTCCTATTGATGCTTCGCTAGTTGTCAATGTTGTCATGCTTTCATAAGTCACATCAGTCATATACCAACGAGTCTGTCCAACAGCCATGGAAGGAGTCCAATCAGCTCCTTTTATGGTTGGAATTAGTGGATAATTTCCTGTTGGCATTGATACTGTAGAAGTAACGTCACTACTGGTGAATCCAGGAGCTAAGCTACCAAAACTTATGTCAGTTGCAGAGAGTCCACAGGTTGCTGGTACTGATACACTAGCTGTTGAAGTTGCAGTCTCTGTTGCTAGAACATTTACTGCTAATACTGTCAACGCTAATACTGCTGCTAACATTCCTATTATTTCTTTCATTTTTTCATACCCCCCTTAATTTTTATAAACATAAGCACGATGATGACTAAAATAATCAAAACGATTACAAAAGAATTGGCAGATACTAAGGCGAATAAACCTGTTATTCCAGTAGGTTGTGTGGTTGAGACTATCGTAGTTTGTGGGTTTGTTGTTTCTACAGTTTTTGAAGCCTTAGGAGGTAAACCAGGAATTAAAATCGTTACACTCTTCTTCATCTGAACGTTTATCTTAACCTGACCCGGCTTTCCTTCTTGTAAAGCATAAACATAACCAGTGATATTACCTCCTAAAGATGTATCATAATCTGCGGGTATTTTTGCTGTGATATCAGTATAGATAATTTTATTCGGTAGCAAATCCACTGTCGCTGGAAAAAAGAGATATTTTGCAACATCTCCCTCAGCTCTTAAACTGATGGTGATTGTTTCATTTTCATCGTTTATCAACCCGTACTTAGCTGAATTAGTTCCTCCTATTGGGACAGAAATGACTAGTGGTCCTGCTATTTGTTGTAGAGCATAAACTGGAGAAGCTAACAGTAAACCCAGTATTATTAAAATCATTATTCTTTTCATATCAACAACTCGCCGTGAATGTTATTGTTTGACTATAACTTCCTTGAGTTTGTCCTCCAGGTATCTGTAACTTGAAATAGACAGGCAATGGGCTGCCAGGACTGACTTGTTGTCCTAGAGGAACATCAGAAGTCGTTAAAGGTGTCATCGAAGAATAAGGTTGTCCACTAGTTAAAAACCAATGTGTCTGCCCAACTGACATTGTACCTACTCCACTCCAATCAATTCCTTTTATTGTTAGACTGGTAGTAGGTGAATTTCCTGTGTTGGTTAAAGTGACAGTCTTTTCTAGGGAAATTTCTCCTGTTTTTACACTGCCAAAGTTTATATCACCAGCAGAAAGTCCACAAGTTTTTGGTTCACAAGTACAGTCAGGTTTACAAATATTACTAAGACAATCTGAGTCCTGATCACATGGTGCAGTACAAGTTCTTACTATACCATCCCAAAGGAAGATATCGTCAGCAGTTTTATCATCAGCGCAGTTATGACCATAATCACATTGGTTGTTCGTGCACGTGTCTAGAGCAGAACAATAGTTAGGCTTATCATTCGCATAATCCCATGTGAAAAGATTAGCATCTATGTTACAATCATCGGGACAGCTTGTCGCAGGACAGTCTGAGTTTTGAGTAGGATCATAATTTTCTGTTGGTTGTACTTTTGTCCCTCCAGTACAATTACAGCATTTTTTAGTGTCACAATCAGTATTAGTAGAATTACATTCGATATAAGCTGGAGTTGTATGATTATAACAATATTGAAAACCATCACATTCACTGTCTCCACAAACCTCGGTCCCATTAGGATAAGGTGAGTTTTGATTTGGTATAGTAGCATTTCCATCACCACTTCCATTCACGCCTAAATAAGTATTAGGACCGAATTGAGAACCACTGTACCAAGCCCGAATTTGATAATCTCCTTGTTCCAGATAATCACATCTGCTACATTGACCATCTTCACCAGTAGTACAAATATATCTAACCTGAGGATTATTAGGAGCTACTATAGTCTTTACATCAGCTCCAGATCTAGGACAACTATCTTGGTATTGGACTTTTATAACTACACAACCAGCTTGAGCTAAACTAACACTAATCAGACTAAATAAAACAATCGATGAAATGAATATTAGGTTGGTTTTTTTCAACCTTGATCACCCATTAATAATAATGTAGTAAAACTTAAAAAACCAACTATTTCAAGGTTTCTGAGATTACGGATAATAAACAACCGTTAGAAATGTAATAAATTCAGAAGATTAAGAAATAGTATTATCATTAAAGAAAAAAATAAAAAATATACTTTTATCCTCAGAATCTCTTTGTCTTAATGAATTGTCTTTCCAATTCAGTAAAATTTTTAGGCATTCTCACTCCTTATGGCTACTTTAAACACAGCAAAAATAGCCACCATAAAGATTATAGAAAGAAAAATTCCGGTGAAGAGTAAAGGCAAGTTCTCGTAGGTTAAACCCAATTTTCCTGTTCCAGTACCAGAACAGAAAGTCCCGAAATACTTGTTAACCAGAGTTAAGTCTTTTATATCCACTTTATTGTCAAAGTTTATGTCAGTATTAGGGTTCCATGGTTTGGTAGGATGACCTGGGTAAGAACCGAAATATTTTATGACCAGAGTTAAGTCTTTTATGTCAACCTTACAATCACCGTTTATATCACCGATTGTCGTGACAGTAAAGTAGGTTGCGTTTGATCCTGTGTCTCCAGCTAAATCTGTGGCATAAACAATGACATTATGAGAACTGTTACTCAAGCCAGTCAGAATTGTGTTTCCTGTTATAGTCACGTTAGGTTTATTATCCAAGCTGTAACCGATCCAGGATGTTGGTTCATTAACCGTAAAGTTAAGGTCTAGAGAACTCTTGTAGAAAGTTCTGTTCCATGGATAAATAATTGTTACAACTGGTGGAGTTGTTTCTGGTATAGTAGTTGTTGTCGTTGTCGTGGTCGTAGTTGTTGTTGAAGTAGTAATGCTTGTTGTCGTAGTAGTGAGAATAGTTGTTGCAATACTAGTCGTAGATGTAGTTGATGTTGTTGAAGTTGTTGAAGCCGTAGTCGTTGTAGTAGTTACACCACATCCGCAATATCCTGGTGGCATACAACAATTACTCTGCCATCCATGAACACAGCACCATCCAGAATAGCAATCTGTATCATAATTACATTCGTTTGTTTTGGCAGAACCCAGAAGACAGCATTTTGGGTTACTGCTTGTACAGCAGTCTGGGTATGCACAGGGTGTGCCAGAAACTCGACACTGACAAGCGCCTAAATTCAAGCATGCACTGACATCCTCTACACAAGAAGCACCACATTTTATGACACCAGAAATACAGTAAGTCGTTCCACCACATCCAGAATTACCACAAGGTTCACCAGGATAATCAGAGTTTTTTTGTATAATAGTACTTCCATCACCATTTGCATCTACATGCATAGGGGTATTAGGACCGAATTGAGAACCACTGTACCAAGCCTGAATTTGATAATCTCCTTGTTCCAGATAATCACATCTGCTACATTGACCATCTTCACCAGTAGTACAAATATATCTAACCTGAGGATTATTAGGAGCTACTATAGTCTTTACATCAGCTCCAGATCTAGGACAACTATCTTGGTATTGGACTTTTATAACTACACAACCAGCTTGAACTAAACTAACACTAATCAGACTAAATAGAATAATCGAAAAGAAAACAATAAAACAATTTTTCTTTAATCTTGATACAATAAACCATTTTTTCTTTATGAACATCTATTATAATTTTTTGTATTGATTAAATTTAAACCCTTCATTCATGGATTAAATACATTTTTAGGGTGGATAATCAATAAAATTAACTAATACCTAATATTATTAGAGCAATATGTTTAAATTTCATTTTAACATAATTCAAGTTTTATTTTTCATATTTTTTAGTGTTTTTTTGTTTATTAACTTCGTATATAGTTCTCAGAGTGATTTTGAAACAAATCCAAAAAATTGTTCTTATACTTGGGGTAATTTATGTGATAATTCGACTTTAAATGATGCCTTTTCTCCTTGTAATGGGACACAAATTGGAGGTACTAATTGGGCTTATGTTAAGGAAGTTTATATAAATGCTACTAACTTTTTTCCAGGATCAGGAATTAATGTAACATGCAGATTCTTTGAAATCTTTGGTACTAATAACTACGAATATCTATGGTATTATAACGCCACCCATTGGATAAACATCTGGAATTGGACTGTCGCTAACGGTGATGGTGTTGTTGATAGACCAGTTGTTTTCAATTTAAATTCCTCTGAAGATACACATATAGTCAGATGCATAGTCAGCTTTAATGGTGCAACATCGAATAACTGTGCGAATTCTTCCACTACTAGTGCCGGTTTTTATGACAACGACGACGTCAACTTCACCGTCACTGACCACTTCAAATACGACTCCTGGAACCTAACCAACTATACAGGAACAACAATCCTAGACGGAGTTAATTTGACCAGAAATGACTTAATTAATGCTTCTGTCCACTGGAACAAAAACATCTTTTCAGCAATGATACAACACAATGGAAACGGTACTTTTATCAATTATACTGTATCTTTTTCAGGAAACTGGACCAACTACACTCTAAACCTATCCAACACAACAGAATTTTCCACTCCAGGGTTGATAAACGTCTCCTACATCTGGGCAAACGATACTTTCGGCTTAGAAAACTACACTTCTCCAACCCATTACTTCTACCTCTGGGGCAATTCTAAAGTCAGTAACATCACTGTAAACGACAGCGTCATCTACAACGAATCAGGAGTCCAAGTATCGTGTAAAGTTGAAGATAACAGTACTAATTCAGGCATTTCTAATTACAACATCTCCTTCTACGAGGACGATAGATTTCTGAACACAGTCAGTACGAACTCTTCTGGCTGGGCCAATTATTCTTATACAGTTAATGCCAGCACGATTCCAACCAACCTTAACCTAAAGTGTAACATCACAGATTCTACAAACCTTTTCTACAACGCCAGTTCTGAGAATTCAAAAAACACTTCTTTGAGTCTAACAGAATTAGGCATCCAAGTTTTCACATCTTCATCTTCCTTAGTATACGGCAACAACGTTGAAATAACCGCAAATACTACAGGAAACGCTTCTTCTATAACAACAATCCAAGCCAACATTTCCTTCACCAACCTAACCAACGGAGCATACGTCCAAGCATTCGAGTTAAAGAACTTAACTCTAAACCAAACCTTCTCCAGTACTGACTATAAATTTAATCTAACTTATCATCCGCCAATCCCATCCAACTACAGCGTGAACATCACTGTGATAGCTGGAAAGGAAAAGTTTAACACGACTTACTTCTACGTCTGGGGCTATTCCAAGTTGCAAGAAATAACCTTGAACGCCAGCACTATTTATAACACCACTTCAGCAAGGATAGAATGTCATGTTAAGGATAACTCTACAGGTAATCCAATACAAGGTTACAACGTCTCTTTCTTCAAGAATGATTCTTCCATAGGAAATTCTACAACTAACAGCACTGGCTGGGCCAACTACACTTACACTTTCAACGAAGCCAGTCTACCAACTAATTACATAATAAAATGTAACATCACAGATTCTGCAAGCCTTTACTACAACACAACTGCGCAAAACTCAAACAGCACAATTCTAGGAGTTGTTAACCCGTATGAGGTATTGTTGGGAAATGTCGATTTTAAACGTGGAGTAAGTACTACTTTAAACAAAACAAACCTACTCGACACAAGCTTTACATTTTATTTATCCGTTTCCGATACACTTCAAATGGATTCTGTCACTCTCAACTTAACATATCCAGAGAATGCTATAAACGTAAACTTTAACATGACAGGAAACACTTCAGCAGACTGGCATGAGTGGAATTGTCCTCTCTCTAATGCCTCTTATTCCCTAAACATGACAGGAACTTATACGATAGGAATAATAGCGAAGAATTCTTACGGTACTCAAAACATAAGCACAAATTACAAAACTTTCTATGTAAATGGTACATACGATATAAATTCATCAGAATCTTCCACTTACATGAGAGGAGAAAATGTAACAATCAAGGCTTTAGGCATATATGGAACAGTAGACAATGTAAGTTGGACAGTTAACGTAACTAAAATCAATGAAACTTATAATTATTCTGCTCAAACAACTATTTTCAATTATACTGTATTACCAAATGATCCAGTAGGAAATTATACCATTCTCGTGATTAATGCTACCAAAGACGGAAATCATGGCAATTTAACTTTTAATTTCAGCGTGAGTAATGAACTTAACGTATCAATTTCAACATCACTTTCATCCCCAACAACCTTACGAACGTCAATAACCGTTGATGTTTTTGTTTACAACGCTAGGTCAACCCTACACGATTCCACGTTCAACGCCAACATATCATGCTATAACGCAAGTTTCATTTATATCATGCGTCCTTTGTCTTTTTCTTCTAGTAACGCCAGTTTTATTTGTTATTCTCCGACTACTTACAGTACTGATTATAATATAACTGTTAACTTGACAGACGCTTATAACAACACTGGCATAGGAATATTCAATTTAACGACAGAATCTGCTCCTCCGTCTGGTGGTAATCAACAAGGTGGTGGAGGTGGAGGAGGGGGTGGTGGAGGAAACATAACGATCATTCAAAACGTTACTGTCAACACAACAGTAAAAACCACGGACTTCAACTTCACGGCCCAAACCACAGGAATCCAGGTTTACAGAGGAGAGGATGCAACCATCCTAGGTTCAGTATCAAACAGTGGAAATACTAACCTAACCGTATCATCATCCATTTTCTTGAACAGCACGTGCTGTATCGTTTCCATCGTTCCATCAGAGTTTAAATTAAACGTTGGAGGATCAGAAGTTCCTTTCACGATATCAATCCACGTCAACACTTCCACAGAGCCAGAGAAAGAGTACTTCTTCGATATCAACCTCAAATCAGGAACTTTGGAGAAAACCAAGAGAATAAAAATAATCGTCAAGGAGAACCCAGTGATTTCAAGCTTACAACAAGTATCGGGTCAAGTCTCTGGAATAGAGAACGAGCTTAAAGAATACGCAAGAGTCGGCCTGAACATCGGAGACTTGGAAGGACTATTGAACAAAATAAAAGAAATGCTCTCAGGTTCACAATCACACATAGAAAAAGACGACATCAACACGTTGAAAACTAATGAAAACTCTGTCAAGTTATCCTTAGCTCAAATAAACGACCAGTTGAACAAGCTTGCCTTCGTTAAAACGATATACGAGAACAAGTGGAACATCGTCTCTGGCATTACAATAGGAATAATCTCGACTTATCTTGTAGTCCTAGTCTTTGTTCCTTACTTCAGGCTTGGGTTGGAAATAACAAAACTGAATTTTGAAAAAACATCCCTGATAAAATCCAGGGTTGAAACAGAAAAAAATTATTTCCTCAGGAAGATCGATGAAAAGACGTTCAGGACCATCATCTCAGGAAAACAAAGTCAAATCTACAAGATAACGTCTGATATAAAACTGAAAGAACAGGCTCGGCCTCAACTCTTCCGTGAAAGAATAAACCCGATGTACCTTGGAAAATTAATCAAAGAGAAGATTGCGAAGATAAGATCAAAAAATAAACATGTTACTCCACCACCTCAACAGAGTTCATAGTATTTATAATATTCTGAGATTATCCCATACCAATAACATCTTCATCTTATTTTATATATAAAATAAAACAAAAAATAATTATGACTGATAGAGTTAGTACTGGTGTTCTTGGACTGGACGAAAAGATTGAAGGCGGTTTAGTCAGGGGCAGTGTCAACTTCTTAACAGGAAGGACTGGAACAGGAAAGACTGCGTTCTGTGCATCATTCCTCCGTGCTGGTGCGATGTTGGGGGAAAGGGGTATCTATGTCACAACAGAAGAGAGAGAGGAGGATATAAAGAACGACATTAAATCGATGTTCAACTGGAATTTTGAAGAATTAGAAAGTAAGTTACTGATAAAATTCCTGTCAATAAAACCGGATATTCCGATGAAGCTCATCACTGGTGAAGAAGTTTCAAAAGTCGTCAAGCTTTACATGTATGAATTCACGGCAAGAGTAGAGTCTGCGATAAGAGAGTTCGGAGCAAAAAGACTAGTCATTGATTCACTCTCTCTTGTTGAACTTTTCATAAACGATCCATACTTGAGGAAGATTGCGTTGATGCAGATGATAGATAGGCTGAAAGAGACGAACGTCACATCCCTCTTAACAGGGACAATACCTGAAGGAATTGAAACACTGAGTAGTTCTGGGATAGTAGAGTTCTTGACCGATTCTGTCATCAAGCTAGACTTCGTTCCTGTGGCCGAGGAATTCAAGAGGACTCTGACAGTGAGGAAGATGAGAAGGACTGACCATTCTGTCCTAATTCATCCTTTCGAGATCAGTAAGTCGGGTGTTAGGATAATAGAAATCAGAGAGTAAATTTTAAAAACAAAAACTTAAATTATGGCTAGAGAAATTATTACCATGGAAGAAAATAAAATGTCGAATACTGAAAAAGAAAAATTTGACTTGTCATCGATGAAACAATTGATTTCTCAACTAGGACAAAAACCGTTGACTGAACAGCCTAGTTTCTTTTCTCAATCAGAACCAAGACCCGTGAATGTACAGCCACCACAACAACCGTTGGTTCAACAACCACAACCATTACTTGAACAACCGATAGAACCCATCAAAAAGAACAACTATAGGATACCATCAGGCATCCCAGGTTTGGATGAAATAATCGGTGGTGGGTTTATACCGAATACTATCGTGTTGGTGTCTGGAGAGGCTGGAACTGGGAAGACATTATTCTGTACGCAGTTCATCTGGAATGCATTATGTACTGGTGAAAATGGTGTCTATATTACATTGCAAGAGACAGTAGATGAAATAAAGAAGGATGTTGTTTTTTTCGGTCGAGATTTCGGTAGAGCAGAACAGTTAGGACAATGTCGAATAGTACAAATCGAGCCACAGAACATGAAAGATATCGTGAATACAATAATCAAGAATGTCAGAGAAATCAAAGCAAAAAGACTTGTCATAGATTCTATCACGATGATATGCGAGTATGCTGAGAAAAGGAGGGATATAAGGTACAGCCTGAGTCGTTTATTCAGAGAAATCAAGAAAATGGGCGTGACTACGTTAGCCGTATCAGAGATAGAAGAAGGTTCAAAGGCTATAAGCAGGTTCGGTATCGAGGAATTCATGGTCGATGGCGTCATCATCTTGAAATGCGGAGTTGACGTTGGTCTCGGAGGAAAGCCAAGGACTCTTCAAGTCGAGAAGATGAGAAGGACATCACATGACTTGAACATTCATCCTTTCGAGATTAGTGAAAGAGGAATAAAGATTACCGCATAATTTTTCTCACAAAAGAATTAATTTTAAGTCTAAGGAATTGAAAAAATAATAAGTGATTAATAATGTTTGGTCTCAGACGAAAAAAAGATGAGAATATAGAAGAAATTGGTTTTGATGAAGAGAACCCAGAAAAGCTTGACTTACCGATGGAATCAGGAACAAAATTTGAGGAAACATTGCCACCATTTGATCTTGATACCCTGTTAGGGACTAAAACTCAAGCAGAAGAAATGCCAGAAGTTAAGACTGAAGAAGTACAAGAAGTTGAACCTGTAAAGACTGAGCCTGTTCAAACTGGTGTGGATAAGATAGCCTTAGAAGAACTCTCAAAGAAGATAGAGGATGAGAACAGAAACATTGACAGAAGGTTTAAACTCATTACAAAGAGCGTGAATCAACTGACTCTAGAGAGTAAAGAACTCATCGACTTGATAAAACTGTATGCGAGCATGAGCGGTAAGTTCAACGAGTTCATAGAAGAGATGCACAGATTAGAAGAAAGAGGATGGAAGTTCGACAAAAACATCGCTGCGTTGTACAAGTTCAGAGTCGGAATGGCTCTAGCGAACATGAAAAAACAATCGAGGAATGTTGAAAAAATATGTAAAAAAGTGGGCTTTACACCTTCAAACATAAAGACTATTCTCGACTCTTCTATCGAAGAACTGGTAAAATCATTAAACGGGAAAGGAATCGAAGAAAGAAAAACTAAGAGATGAATCATCTCTTCTGGAATAGTATCTCGACAACATCGTTATTCTGGAGAACGTAATCAGCCCCAAGTTTACGTTTTGTCTTTGCCTCTAACCCACCGATGAACTTTTCACCGATGTCTGAATGGACGAGGAATGCAAACTCCTTTAACGTCGTCCCGTTTTTAACTAGAAAAGCATCTGGCAGAACGTTGCCATCTTTATCAGTAAACTTATTGACATCAGCGACTGGATAAACAACGATGTAATTCAACTTATCGAAGACAGCCCTGTTCAAACATTCTTGCACACCAGTCGAGCCGTATTTCTTTATCACTTCATTCTGTATTGTATCTAAAGCTTTATTCTGTCTTTCATCTAACTTAGAAGAATCAACGACCTTAAAATCATCCCCAGACAAATAATCTATCAGTCCTTTCTCAGATGCTTTTTTCAGGGCAATCTCAGACTCAGCACTCGTTGGTATCATCAAAAGGTCTTTATATTTTTCTTTCAATTTTTCATAATTCTCCTGCGATGACTTCAAGTCAATTTTATTCGCAGCGATAACGATCGGTTTTGAGACCTTTCTTATAACAGTCGCAAAATTTTCCACATTCCCGATAGAACTCTTCTCTAATGCCAACCTGATATGTTCTTTGTTTATTCCCAAACCACTCAAGTTCTCTGCTAAAATTTGGACGAGGTCAGACTGAGATGAAGTTGAGATTCTAGCAAATTTTTCTATCGCTCTTTTGATAACACTAGCAAACCAGAGGTCTATTTCTTTTTCCAAGAATTCTATGTCAAAGTTCGGGTCATAGCCTGTTGTGATTTTTCCTTCAGCATCCCTTGTTCCAGAACAGTCGACTACATGAATTAAAACAGAAGCCTGTCTCAAGTCATCCAAGAACCTGTTGCCTAACCCCCGACCCTCGTGTGAACCAGGGACTAGTCCAGCAACGTCTATCAATTTAACAGGAATAAACCTCTTCCCATCTTTACAAACACCGCTTTTAGGTTTACATTTAACGTTGTACTTTTTGCACACACAATCGACGATAACGTAAGAAACACCGATGTTTGGTTCTATCGTGCAGAAAGGAATGCCAGTAATTTTAACGTCTATCATCGTTGCTGCCTTAAAGAAAGAGCTTTTTCCACATGATGGTTTTCCTAGTAAACCTATTTCTATGGACATTCACACCACATTTATTAATTCTGAATAAACTTATTAAAAGAGTTGGTAATAAGAAATCTAAGTTTTAATCATCGTACTCTTGATGATGTTTTTTTAGTCGTTTCTCCGATCACTATCAGTTGAGAATAGCTAAAATCAACTGAAACATCAGGACAGTTCGTTTTTATAGCCCCAGAAGAAAAACCATCTTCAACTCCATTCATGTTGATCGACTTGAGTATGTTGCCTTCTAGGGTACTGTTTAACCCAAAACTAACCATGTTATTCGGATAGAATAAGTATAATTTATTCAATTTTAGTTCTATCGACCTCTGATTCTCCAAAACAAGGTAAAGATTTCTCGTGTTCCTGTCATACTTTCCAGAGTAAAACTTAAACACTGCCGATTGGCAAGTTGTGACCGGTGTTGCATTCTGTGCCCCACCCAATCTATTACTAACCAAATTAGAGCCCCATAGAGTGAAGATTCCAGCTATACCCATTATTACTACCGTTAAAAGGTAAATTTGATTCATTAAAATCCGCCTGTATAGCCCCTATTAATTAATTATATTCGATATTAGATAAATATTAAAACCTTTAAATTATAATCAGAGTCTATGCGATTTCCCATATGTCAAGTCTGTTTGAAGAATGATATTCTCTGTAACGGATGCGCAGAGAAAGTAGGAAATGAAGAGATAAAGATCGATGAAATAAAAATGTTTAGACGTCTCAATGAGTTTTTGAAAGATCAAAAACCCCTGAAGGATGTGGAGATAAAAAGGGCTGTAGGGAATGATATACTCATGATCATCACGAGGAAAGATGATGTATCAAAGTTGATAGGCAAAGAAGGTAGAATGGTGAAAAAATTGTCAAAAGAATTAGAAAGACCAGTGAAGATAGTCGAAAAATCATCAAATATCAAGGATTTTGTGAAAGAAGTCTTTTCATCAGTTCCTGTTCTTGGCATCAACGTCATCTATAAACCAGAAGGACAAATGTACAAAATAAGGATAAAAAGGACCGAAAGAACTAAATTACCTCTATCCTCTGAGCTATTTACCAGCGTGTCTCGTTCTCTGTTCCATGTGGATACTGACATCGTTTTTGAATAGATTTAAACTAACAGTCTGAATTCTATTAAAGGTGGTGTATTGACGAGAGTAGCAGTCATCGACCAGGAATTGTGTAAACCTAAGAAGTGTGATTATCTTTGCATACGCGTATGTCCGAGGAACAGGTTTGGTGATAAATGCATAATCATGGATGAAGTAACGAAGTTTCCAATCATAGACGAGAATATATGCATCGGTTGTGGCATATGCACTCACAAATGTCCGTTCGGAGCGATAAAGATCGTAAACTTACCAGAAAAGTTGAGAGAGAAACCCGTTCATCGTTTCGGTAGGAATCAATTCTTGTTATTTCGATTACCATATCCCACACCAGGTCAGATCGTTGGCCTGATTGGTCCTAATGGTTTGGGAAAGACGACTGCATTGATGATACTATCAGGTCAAATCAAGCCAAACCTCGGTGAATCAAAGAAACTTGATTTCTCAGAGTTGATAAAACTCTTCAGGGGAACAGAACTACAGAATTACCTGGAAAAATTAAAGGAAAAACAGATAAAAGTTTCTTTTAAGCTACAAAGAGTTGATAAAATTCCTGAGACATACTCTGGAAAAGTTTCTAAGTTGTTGAACAAAACAGATCAAAGAGGAATTCTAAACAATCTTATAATTAGGTTCGGGTTGGAAGAAATACAAGACGATGATATAAAAAGTATATCTGGCGGTGAACTGCAAAGAGTGGCGATAACAGCCTGTCTTGCAAAAGATGCTGACATATATTACTTTGACGAACCCACGAGTTTTCTGGATGTTTTTCAAAGACTGGAAATTTCTAAGGCGATAAAAGAATTCTGTCAGAATAAATCTGTTATGATCGCTGACCATGACCTTGCCACACTAGATTTTCTCGCTGACCAGATCCACATATTCTATGGATGCCCATCAGTCTACGGTATAGTCTCGAGTCCTTATTCTGTCCGAACAGGCATCAACACTTTCTTGGATGGTTACATCCGAGAAGACAACGTGAGAGTAAGGCCAACACCGATCAAATTTGAATCGACTTATGTTCAAGCTACTAGAGGAAGTAACGTATTGATGGAATTTTCTGATATCAAGAAAACTTTGGGCGATTTTAGTCTGACTGTCAAAAAAGGAGAATTGTACGAACAAGAAGTCTTAGGCATCCTCGGAGCGAATGCATTGGGAAAGACAACCCTTGCAAGAATACTAACTGGAGAGATAAAACAAGATTCTGGGGGGATAATAGGAAAGATTAAAATTTCATACAAATCTCAATACCCACGAACAGACTATGACGGAACAGTCCGTGAATTGTTGAAATCTGTTTCTAAAGATGTTGAGACAGATAATTACAAGGCAGAAGTGATGAGACCTTTAGAATTAGATAAATTGTTGGAGAGGCAAGTGAAGAACCTTTCTGGCGGTGAATTACAGAGAGTGGCGATAGCCGTTGCTATGAGTCAAGAATCAGATGTTTATCTGCTCGATGAACCTTCAGCATTCTTAGATGTTGAGATGAGGCTGTCCTTAGCAAGCATGATTAGGAGGATAGTAGAGAAAAAAGGATGTTCTGCTATGATTGTCGACCACGACTTACTATTCCTAAGCCAGATAGCTGACAGAGGTATGGTATTCCTTGGAAAACCTGGAAAAGAAGGACATGCGGAAGAACCAAAAAAAGTCGAGGACGCATTCAATTCATTCTTGAGCATAGTAGGAGTAACTTTCAGAAAAGACCCACAGACTGGAAGACCCAGAGCAAATAAACTGGGATCAAAATTGGACAGAGAACAAAAGGATAAAGGAAAGTATTTCATGTAGTTTATTTACTTGAAAGGGTTAGAAACTTTGTAGATGGTGTAATGTCTAGTTTCATCAACAGTGACTGATGTTAATTCTGTTATATTATATCTATCGAACATGTTTTTACAAACAGATGATTTATATGGTTCTACGTTACACCAGAAACCATCATCGAAGATCACACAGTCTGTCTTGTTGAACAATTCTCTCATCATTTTCTCATTCTGACCATTCCATGTCTGTAAAGAACCCATGTCCATTAAAAGGTACATGCTTGGAACGTGGGAGAGTATGTAGCAGTTCTTATCCAGCTTGCTCGCATACTCAATAAAATAATCATGGTATACTCTCGCTTCATTCGCTTCCATTATTTTCTCTGCCGGTGTACTGACTGACGGAAGATAGAAATAGAAAGTCAAAATTACGATCGAGATGAATAAGATGTAGAAAATTATATCACTTTTTATTTTCTTTTTAAGTTGTTTGTGCATGAAGTATAGACCGAACCCCCCGAGCATGACAAAAGGAGGATAACCACTCAGAGAATACCTAACATCCGTACCGTATCTAACACTGCCCGCATAGAAGAATGCATAAATCGTGAAAAACATCAAGAACCAAAGAGTTAAGAAAGTGAAAATTTTTCTTTCTTTTATAAAAGTATAGATTAAACCGATGATAGCGAATACAGTGAAAACAAAAGGATGTTCTATATTCTCATAACCCTTAATCCAGAACATAGCATTCTCAATTCCGTTCTTTTTAACATATTCAAGACTGAATTTTTCTCCAGAAGCGCCCCAAGGATCTGTCTTTGATGAATTATACGTATGAATCAAATATGGTGTAATTAAAGCAAACAGAATTATGCATGAAACCAAGAATTTAGTAGAGTTTATCCTAGTTTTTAGTTTTTTGTCGAACAAAAGTATCATTAAACCGATTAAGGCTATTATAGCACCGCTCTCTGTTTTAATCTGAGACGCTAAAGCTAAACTGCTCCCGGCAAGTAAGTATGCATTCCATTTGTCTGTTCCAATCATCAATAAAAAAGAAAATACTGCTAGCAAAGTATAGAATATGAAAAAAGGCTCAGCTGCTACTGTTCCAGACCATACGATGCTCATGGGAACAAAAGCGAACAACAAGGCAGAGTATAAACCGACTTCTACTTTCTTAGAGATGAGGTAACCAATTAAAAAAACTAGTAAAATAGACAAGGTTCCTAACAAGACTGAAAGATTAAAAATAACGTTCTCACTTATACCAAAAAACAAGAAGGCAACTGCAACAGTGAAAGGATACCCGTTAGGCCACTTCATCAAGATACAATCATAACAACCTTTGTTATCCCCGTAATTACAGAGACAAGCCTTTTGCTCTTTTAGGATTTGTTTACCTATGTCTAAGTATATGTCTTCATCAAAGTAAACTCTGTGTGTGTGAGGAGTGAAATACATCCTCAGAACAAAACCTGCGATTAGGATGAATAACAGAATCAACCAAGTATTTCTTTTAATCGGCTGTAAAAATTTTTTTATGTCTTTAACGCTGAATAATAAGGATATTACCATCAACGCAAAATTTACAGAAAGGAATATTGGCTCGATTCTCATTAACGTTTCTTCTAATGTTTTTTGTGCAGTAGAAATGAGATAATAGTAGATTATGATGAAAAAGAAGTTAACGATCAAAATTAAAGGCAAAAATTTCAAGAACCATTCTTTCAACAAGATGATTTTTTTATTCATATCAATACAATTATTTTAATTCAATTAAAAAGTTACCCATAGCCATGTACTTGGTCTTCGTTTTAAACATCGTTTCTAAAGCATCTTTTGGTGTGCAGACGATAGGTTCTCCATGCAAGTTAAAACTCGTATTCAAGATTATTCCATCACCAGTATTTTTCTTCACTTCTTCTATCAATATTCTGTATTTTTGATTTTCATCCTCAAGCATCTGTGGCCTAGCAGAACCGTCTACATTTATTACAGCTTTAACTCTTTCTCTAACCTCTGGTTTAGTCCTGTATCCCATGGTCATGAACTTATCATAACCTTTTATATCAATAAAGAATTTTTCTGCTTCTTCTTTCAAGAGTGAAGGGCAAAAGGGTTGGAAATAATTTCTCTTCTTTATTTGAAGGTTTAACTCATCTTTAATCTCCATTGAAAAAGCTGGAGCTAGAATAGACCTGTTACCTAGAGCTCTGGGTCCGATCTCCATCCTGCCTTGATACCAAAGAGCAAAATTTTTATTAGCTATCAAATCTCCAAAAAATTTGGCAATATCGTCTCTTTGTTCGAACTTTACTTTTTCTTTCACGTCCTTTAAAGATTTTTTTATTTCGTCTTCTGAATATTCAGGACCCAGATAAATATTGTCTAATTTGCAACTGTTTGACCCGTTCAATTCATGGTTTATCCAGAGAGCTGCACCTATAGCTAGTCCACCATCACCCATGTGAGGAAATATAAACCATCTTTTCAACTTTGGCAAATCCCTTATCTTCATGTTAGCTTTAATGTTAGATGAAACACCGCCAGCCCAACACACGTCGCTTAATCCAGTCTCATCTATCGCATTCTGGAATAATTGAACGACATTTTTTTCCAGAGTTTTTTGAGCCATGTAAGAGAATTCTTCTCTTGGTGTGTTCCACAATACGTTGTTTAAGGTCTTATACCTGCTTGCTGTCGTTTGATTGGATTGAATTTTTAACCCGTTTACTTTGAAAAGGTTAATAAGTTTATTTTTTTCATCGGGTACTTGATAAGCATAATCCGATAGAGCCATTACTTTTCCTTCATCTTCCAATTCTCTAAAACCGAGAAGGTTAGTGACTTGCTCGAAGAATATACCTATAGAATCTTTTCCCAGAGTTTCAGCCAATCTTTCTATCTCACCATCATCGTAAACGTTAACTGTTGAAGAAAGACCATCACCCACACCATCTATCGTTATGGTTAGAGTTTTCTTAAAACCACTGCAATAAGCTGCTGTAGTAGCATGAGCAAGGTGATGTTCTACTACGTACAGTTTAAAATCTTTAAAACCCATCTTCTTAAGATTCTTCTTGAAATACCATTTTGTTATTCTTCGGCAGAGAGGTTTTTCATTCAATTCTGTAGTTCTGTATTTTATATTTCTTCTAAAGTGTTCAAACCTAGGTTTTTCCATCTTCCTTCTTCTAAAAAGATAGTAATTTTCTTTCATCCTTGGAAAAATTCTTGTCAAAGTTTTTGCAAAATCTGTTGTTGTTATTGCTATGTGAGAGATATCTGTAGGTTTGAGTCCTAGAAAGTCTAAACAGCATTTGATAGAATTCTCAGGAAAACCAACTTCTAGCTTTCTCCTCGTGAACCTTTCCTCGTTTACGGCTACTTTAATCTCGTTTCCTTCAACTATTGCTGCTCCACAATCGTGACCATCCCAGATTCCTAAAATGTACATAATTTTATCAAACTTGAAGTAGTTTCTTATAAATTTAAGTTTTTTGTTTTAGGGTATTTTTTTTGAATTCTACCTTAAGGATAAACATATTTAATCGAAGTTAATAAAAAATAATTATGTTGTTAGCAACAATCTTACTCTTTTTATCTTTACTTTTAGGGTTTTCTGTATCATTGTATTTTGACTTTAATGATGTATTCTTGAAACGACTATCTTTTAGTATTGTCGTAGGCATATTTTTTTCAACTTGGATAGTATTTATTGTTTCATTTTTATTCTTGAGTCTATCGTTTTTTACAATTACGTTATCAATCATTGTATTGGGAGGTTTGAACGTTTTTATTCTAAAACTTGAATTCAGTAAAAAAAGAATAAAAGAAATTAAAAATCAAGTTAATTCAAATATTAAAAACTGGAAAAAATTCGTTTATAATAATAAACATTACTTCGTGTACATCTTTGTTCTAATTGTTTACTTGTTGCATTTTATTTTTGGGTTAAGAATAGACGAATATGGAAACATTAGATGCATCGATGGGTTTTGTTCTGATGCAGGGTTTCATATGGCAATTGAAACTTCCTTTTTATATAAAAACAATTTTCCACCAAAATACCCACTTTATTTAAATACAAATCTAGCTTATCCATTTTTGAATGATTTCTTTTCAGCAGCATTAGCGAAAGGTGGTTTACCATTAGTAACGTCTATTGTCATTCCAAATATTTTATTGGTTTTTTCTTTTATCACACTTACTTTCTTTTTCATTTATGAAATAACTAAGAACAAATTCTTAACCAGTTTAGCACTTTTTATATTTTTCTTATGTGGTATAGGTTTTATCAATATTTTGACTGTATTGTCAGGTGGAACATTCGATAATGTAAAACTTGAGTTAAAAACAATTGATTTTAATTCAGTAAATAATGTTGTTTCATATGGTTATTTCAACTTTACAGAAATATTGACTAACATTTTCATTCCCCAACGTTCATATCTGATCGGATTCTCATTGGCTATAACAATCCTTTCGTTTTTTTACAAGAATTTTTTAAAAGAAAATAAAAGGGAATTATTTTTTTGTGGTATTGTAACGGGATTAATACCTTTCTTCCATGCACACTCTCTCATAGTGATTTGTTTTACGGCAGCATTCATACTTTTGTATAAAAGAAAAATAGAGTGGTTCTATTTTTTTGTTCCTGTAGCATTACTTTCTTTGCCACAAGTATTTTGGATCATGAAAGCACCGAAAGTTAATTATTTTTTTGGTTTTGTATATAACGATTCTTTTTGGAAGTCAGATGAACTGATAAGAATGATATTTAATCACTTTATATTTTGGGTTAGAACAATAGGTTTTCCATTCGTCTTAGGTATAATAGGTTTATTTTTTGTTGACAAGAAATTAAGAGATTTTTTTATACCATTTCTTATTTTGTTTCTTGTTGTTAATGTAGTAAGGTTTCAACCGTCCTTTGGAGATAACAACAAGATAACTCTATACTTCCTTTTGTTCATGTCCATATTTTCTTCTTATTTTTTAGAAAGAATTTACAAAATAAAATATTTCGGAATAATTCTTGTATTAGTCATACTTTTCCTGACTGCATTCCACTTTATTTTTTACTTTAACCAAAATATTCTGAAAGTCCAATTTCAACAATATGACGGCAATGTTTATACTAATGACTATCCTATCCTCTTTAACAAGGTTGATTTAGGCGTTGCAAAATGGATTGTTGACAATACACATCCAGATTCTGTATTCTTAACTAAAGATGATTCCAATATCTTGACAAGTTTAACAGGCAGAACTGTTGTAAAAGGGGTTTATGCATGGAATTTAGGGATATTGATTAATGATCCAGAAAGTGATATACGAAATATTTATTCCACTGGAAATTGTTTACTAATTAAAAAATATGGAATAGATTACATTTTAATCGGGAGACATGAGTCAAGAACTGCTACGTTTAATTTTACAACCTCAAATGATTTTATAAAAATTTACGAGAATAATGATAGAGGAGCAAATATTCAAATATTTAGGCCACTGTGCTAATGTTATGAAATTATCATTAATTCTTCCAGTTTACAAAAGCAAACATTATTTGGAAAAAAATTTACCTATAATTTACGATTATTTAAATTCTTTATCATTGTCCTTTGAAATACTAATTGCTGAGGATGAAAGTAGAGATATTTTTTCAGAAAATATAATATCTTTTATTAAGAAACATAAAGAGATAAAATTTATTCATTCTCCAATAAGACTTGGTAGAGGTAGGGCAATTAAAAATTCTGTCGAGATTCTGAATGGTGATATAATAGGTTACATGGATATAGACCTTGCCACTGATATCAGATATCTAAAAAAAGTTGTTGAATTATTTGAAGAAAAAAATTATGATTTGATTACTGGTTCTAGATATTTAAAACATTCTAAAGCAACTAGATCTATAAAAAGAAGAATATTCAGTCTTTTTTTTAACTCATTAATTATGATAATGTTTAATTCAAAAGTCCATGACCATCAATGTGGATTCAAATTTTTCAGAAAAGATTTCATAAAAAAATACGGGAAAATTGCAAATAACGATTATTGGTTTTGGGATACAGAAATAATTTTAATTGCTCAAATGAATAAAAAGAAGGTATATGAACTGCCAGTCGAGTGGAAAGAATCAAGAAGAACAACAGTAAAAATTTTTTCTGATACTTTAATTTATTTAAAAGAAATACTACGTTTTTACTTACAAAATAATTTTTAATATTTAGCGCTAAATACTGATTAATTAAAATGAATTTACTTAGTCAACCAATTGCTTATAATTGTTTGATGTGCTTCACATGGTGTCCAACATTGTGGACAATTCTCTTTAATTATTTCTTCCTTAACTTTTTTTGCTTTTTCAGAAAGTAATATTTTTTTTAAATCATAACTATTGTCTCTAAGATTCCCTAAATTTCTATCGAAAACTGTGCATGGAAAGACATTACCGAATGGATCTACAAAAGATGACAAGTTAAAAACATTACACTTGATTGGAACCCTTCCAGTCTTAAGGTACTCTTTTCCTAATTCCAAATATTTATTCTCTATCGAACTTATCAGGTCTTTTTTTTCTCTCATCTTCAAGATAGTTTCAATCTCTTTTTTCGCTTCCTTAGGATAATTTTTGTCGATTTTTTGACCCAAATTTTTATAGAAAACATTAGAGAACTGAAATAAGTTAACGTGAAAATCATCTGCCGATATATCTGGAATAATCTTTTTTACATCTTCGACAGTTTTTTTGAAATAACCAACATTATGAGGGGAGATAGTATAACCAAAGAATACTTTAAAATTTTTATTTTTCTTTTCCAAAGGTTTCAATTTAATGTACGTTTCAACTGCTTTATTCCATGAACTGTTTATTCCTCTTATCTTATCATGAATCTTTGATGGACCATCTAGACTAACTGTAATAACATATCTTTTATCGAAGAATCCTAAAACCTCTTTAGCTTTTTCAAAAATTAAGTCAGACAATAAACCATTTGTTGGAGTTGTTAACATGAAAAGATTCGGTAGATCTTTTTTGAATATTTTAACAATCTCAACATAATCTTTCCTCAAGAATGGTTCACCACCAGTCAACCTAACCCAATGGACAAAATCGATTTTTTCTACAATTTTTTCTATTTCTTTTAATGACAATTCATTCTCTGATTTTTCTTTCCAAATATTACAAATAATGCACCTAGAATTGCACTTATATGTTATCGCGAAATTTAGTTCATAAGGATCAAAGAAACCAAGGTTTGTCGTTAAAATTTTCTTGAAGAATTTTATATTTGAATATAAACCCATTCAAATCAACTCTAATTACTGATTATCTCTCTAATAATCGTTCTTAGAATCAACCAACCATCCCCAAAAGTCCTCAGTTTCCCCTCTCCTGCAGCTCTTCCCTTCTCATAACTTGGAACTTCTAAGACTCTTAAATTCTTCTTTGCTGCTTTAATCGCTATCTCTGTTTCGATACCGAACCCGTCTTGTTTTAAATTAAGTTTCTTTATACAACTTTTCCTGAAAGACCTGTAACCATAACAAAGGTCAGAATAGTGCATTCTCCATATCAAGTTGACTAAAAAAACAAAGAACTTATTTCCCATTTTTCTGTAGAATGGCATGTCCTCTGTTCCACCGCCTTGGATAAACCTAGAACCCATGCATATGTCAAAACCAGCCTTTATTCCCTCACTTAATAAACCTATCTCTGAACTCTTATGCGAACAATCGGCATCCATTGTTATGATTATATCCCCTTTAGCTGCTTTCATACCTTTTCTTAAAGCCGAACCCTTACCAAGATCATCAAAGATAATCTTAGCACCGAATTTCTTTGCTGTTTCGACTGTATTGTCAGTAGAATGACCATCCACGACTATTATCTCGTCTACACTTTTCGGTATATCCTCTAAAACCTTTCGTAAGTTTTTACCTTCATTTAAGGTAGGAATGACGATTGAAATCTTCACTTTTTACCCCTTATAAGATAATAACCGAAAATTATTAATAATACAAAAAAAGTCAAAATTGGGAGCCAGAAAGGAATACTTGGAGCAATTGATGGACTTTTTTTCTCAACTATGCTTACTATGTTTTGAGCAAAAGAAGAGTAATGTAAACCATCTTGCTCGTATTCTAAAGAGGCTAGAACAACATAACTACTTCCTGATAAAGCAGAAAAAGAAGATACATCAAAATTCAATGTTTTTTCTTCCTTTGATTTAATAGTCAAATTTAATTTATCACTATCGATCTTTAACTCTCTTGGTACGAATAATTTTATTTTCACTTCATGAGTTACATCATCAAGATTTCTCACAGTCAAAACAAGTTTCTTGCTCTCTTTTCCACTTAATGTTAATTCAGAAATAACACCAGAAACCCTAGAAACCGTATGAGTTTTGTAGTTTATGTAATTCTGGGATACAGAAGAGAACGGATAGCTATTAGCATCAGTATAATCTGTTAAAACTACGAGTGGGTAATCACCTGGAGATATCTCTTTCGTTTTTGTAATGTTTAAATCTCCTTCAAAAGGTATGTTTGGGTCTAGATTACCGACGTAAAGCTGGTCTGTCTTGAAACTATCAGTTATCAGGGATATCTGGACGTTAAATGCTGTTTCATCCCCTGAATTCAAGAGTTTAACGTGTGTTTTTGCAGTCTTTTCGGTCATTTGATCTGTGGTAATAGTTGTAGTAAGAGAAATAACACCAGCTGAGACTACTTGAATGATTAATAACCAAGCGATGATTAACGTCAGTTTCTTGAGATGCATATGTTATATTTTAGAATGATAATCGTTATTAATTTTTTCTATTTTAATCCTACAGGAAACGAATTTGTTGGGATATTGAAATTAAGAATTTATGCTTAACACCATATTTATTAAAAGAATGATATCAAAAGAAAAAACAAAATGGAAACTCATTCCTGTCTTGACGTTGATCGTAGGTCTAATCTTAGGGTCGTTTGTAATACTCCTCTCAGATTATAGGTTGGGTAGAATCTCGACTGATGAAGCAGGAAAGAAAGCCAAAACGTTGTATGAGTTGACTTTTGGAGGAAATGTTGACGTCATCAGCACAACAGAAGAGAATGGGATGTATAAAGTAATCATAAAAGTGATAGATTATCTAGGTCGTACATCCATGCTAGAAGTATACATGAGTCAAGACGGTAAGTTAGTCAGTGACAGAGTGTTTAAACTAGACGAGTTCACGACAAGCCTAGAGAAACAAAAATTATTCATCGATTGTTTGGATAAGGAGGGTTTGAAGATATACGGGGTTAGTAACAGCAATGTAACTGCTCTATTACTCCAGCAAATACTCGGTGGTAGCAGGTTCTTAGACAAGATATACGTGGATTGCGATGTGAACCTGCAGGAATGTTTGGATGCAAAAGTTAAGGTAGCACCGAGCATCGTTTATCAAAAAGAAGTTTACGAAGGGGCAAAAACTATCGAGTGGTTCGAGAACAAGACTGGTTGTAAGTTTTGAAATTTAATCCTCAATTTTTAGTTTTAAAAAATATAAATACAGTCAAAATAAGTTATTTAATAGAATTTGGAGGTTTTGATCGTGAAAAGGGTTGGGATTTTACTTGCTCTCACTCTTGGATGTTTGATGTCAATGGGCTATGCTTTTGCTGGTCTGTCTTGAAACTATCAGTTATCAGGGATATCTGGACGTTAAATGCTGTTTCATCCCCTGAATTCAAGAGTTTAACGTGTGTTTTTGCAGTCTTTTCGGTCATTTGATCTGTGGTAATAGTTGTAGTAAGAGAAATGACACCGGCTGAGACTGGACGGTGGATTTAAAAGTCTGATTAGACCATTTTTACCAATGTCAGGAAACTGCGGACTTTAGTTCACAGAGGATGTCATAGATAAATTCTTTAGAATGAGGATTGATATTTTTCTCGTACGAGGGAAATAACAGAATTTAAATTCGAATACCTAGAAATACAATAAAGAAAGAATCATTTTCGGTGGTTTTCATTTTTAAATTCAGCAAAATATTTCATCTTTCTGCTGACAGGGCAATTTTATTCTTAGCTGGTTGTAATTCAATTTTACTTCAATATCTTTTACTTAAAGAACTTCCAGCAAGTATATTCCCGACTGAAATAACAGTTTTACTCACATTGACTTCTTATTTTCTTGGTTTTTCTGTTGGCTACTTTTTGGCCGGAAAACTTTCTTTAGGTAAGATTAAGTTAATTATAATATTCCTTTTTCCAGTCCACACTTTTGTTATTTACGTAATCAGAGTACTAGCTCTTTTATTTTTCCGGATTGCAGGATTATGGTTGATATTATCATTTTTTACATCTTTATTCATTTTTTGTTCGTTCTACAGCATTTTCTTGCCTTTATTTCTTTTAAAGGTTAATAGAAAAAAGATTCAAGGTTTTGTGTCAACATTTTATAAGACAGAACTGATAGGATCTGTTTTTGGTAGCTTACTAATTTTATTATCCCAACCTTTAGTTCCATATTCTATTTACTTCATTTACGTGCTTATTTTTTACTTGTTGATTTTATTTTTATTGAAGAATAAGGTTATTCTTCCAATCTTGATAATAATTTTAATTGTTTTACTATTAATCTTTCCTTATCTCAATAAAACAACACTTGAATTATTTTATACTAAATCCTATGAAGAGCACTTGAACCTTATTGATTCTATCTATTCGCCTTATAATCGAATCGATGTGTTAGAGGATGAAAAAAATCATAGATATCTTTTTCTTGATGGTATATTTTATTTTGGTACTAAAGATTTAGAAGATTTTAACTTGTATTTGGCTGAAATACCACTTTATGTCAAAAAAAATGTTTCTGATGTTTTAATCATCGGCGGTGGGACTTTATCTTCAGCTTTCCATGCGTCGAAATATGTTTCGAACATAACAGTTGTGGAACTTGACCCAGGGGTAATACTCACAGCGAGTAATCATTTTAAGGAATTTAACCATCTTGACAAAATTGCTGATAAAATTAACATAGTAGTCGATGATGGAAAACATTATCTAATGAATTCTAATAGAAAATTTGATGTTATTATAGTAGACGTTCCTTATCCTTGGAATATTCAAACAACACTCTTGTATACTGCTGATTTTTACGGCATCGTTAAGACTAAATTAAAAGAGAATGGAATATTTGTTACTCATTTAAGTGGAAACTTACATGAGAATGAAATCGACACAAAAATACCAAAAAGGATCGTTAAATCTGTTTCTAAAATATTCCTGAATTATATAGTATACTCCTTTGAAAACCTCAGGCCTGGGTTCATAATCGCCAGTGATGATTTTAAAGTTTCGAGAGACATGATTTACAATGCAGTGAATAAGCTTGGAATTAGGGCAAAGGCTTCTATACTAGAAAAAGAAGAGATTGGTAAAATAACAAACTCGTCGAGTCCTATCACATTCTTTAATTTGGATGTTGTGTTCACTGAAAGTATGTTGGCGATTAAATGAAATTAATACTAATCACGTTTGTTACTGGAGTATTTTTTGCTACTCTGCAGATGTCCTATTTTTTTTCTTTACAGACTTTATTAACGTCCACCATTTTAAGCTATTTTTCCCTTGTTCTGTGCTGGCTCATCGGTGCAATCGTTGGTTTAAGATTCTTTAAATTTATGGATGAAAAAATTATTCTGACCTTATCTATTGCAGCGTATTACTTTTTTTTAATCATGTTGTTTTTTAATAAGTTTAATACAATTCTATTACCAGTTTATCTTATCTTGATAACAATGTCTTCTATTTATGCGGGCTATTTCTTTCCTTTCCAGTCTAAATTTTTCAAAAAAATTAACTACCTTTTTTTGATAGAAAATAACGGGTTTGTTCTTGGTATTTTATCAGCATACATTCTTTTCATGTTCTATGGCATAGGCTTTTTAATATTTTCTCCAGGAGTGATTTTCTCAATTTTGTTCATGATAAAAAGCTTGCGTAAATGGTAAATGAGTCAGAAGTAATGAAAAAAAAACTTTATATTGCAAAAATCATAAAATAATTTATATGAAAAAATCCCCATTTTTTAAAGCGGTAAAGCTTATTCTTTTAACAATTTTCATAGGCCTTTTAACCTTTTCTTTGAGTGCAAATCCTGGCTTATCTTGCCATCTTGAATGGGGGAGTTATTGGGGATCTGATTGCCAGGGTGATGGAAGCTGTAGCGGAACAAAATATAATATACAAACCTGGGCTATAGACCTCGGAGGATGTGCTATGGGATGTGTAAGAGGAACAGGATACCACTATTGTCAAAGAGAACCGGGTGGTGGATATGGCGACCCAGGATTTTCTTATTGTACTGGTAGTTTAGATGATATGAAGTCTTGCTCTTCAGACGGCGAGACTTGTACATTAAAATGGGGTTGGACTTGTGGCTCAATTGATGGCGGTACCTTCACTGGAAAGTACGATGCGAGTAATGGAAGATGTGCACAATGCGATACAACAACACATGTGCGGCTGAAGTCCGTCAAGTGCGACACTCCTGATGATACCACCCAAAGATGTGAAGAAGGATGCGGTGCTGCCCATGAATGCGATGATAAACCTATTGGATGGAAGATAGGTTACGATTCTAATCACAAAGTTGTTTTTTGTAATGGAGTTTGTCAGCCAGAAGTCAAACCTTGTAATGACTATAATGGCGATGAGGGTTGTGACTCTGGCTGGAAATGCTGCAGGGCAACAGGAAACTGTGTCTCACCTTACTGTGGAGAACCAGAAGATCTTCGTAACACATGCGACTATACAAATCCATTGTACTATAGAGATAAATGTAACAGTAACTGTGGGTTCACCAAAGATACTTCTGTTTGTTGGAATGGTGGCGATGACGCTTGTTCTGCAGATCCACTTTGTCACAATAAAAGAGTAGGAGATCCTTGTGATGGTCGCTTCTGTAATGCTCAATGTGCTTGTCCTTTATGCACGAGCGATGCCGACTGTACAGGTTCAACAAAATGCTGCATAACAACAGGAAAATGTGTTTCATCTGATGATTACTGCGGCGAGCCAGGTACTTACAACGGAGATACTTGTTGCGGTGTCAATTGTGGTTATGGAAAGGATTATGTTACTACCCGTGATGGAGCAGGCCGTTGCGACTGTGATGGATATCCAACACCTAGTAATTGTGCGAACGGTGTTTGTCAGAATAGTCTGTATGACGAGGCTTGTTTTTCAAAAGTTACATGCTTGGGAAATGGAAAATGGGTAGGTGATTTGAGATATGAACCTTCATGCTCTCCCTTTTATGACCCTTGTAAAACTCTCCTTAACCTAACCTCGGCTTTCGGAAGATGTGATAATCCCAAATACGAGCCAGCAGGTGACGTAAATAAGGATGGGATAATTAATTTCACGGATCAAATTTTGGTAATAAAGAATTATTATATAAACAAAGAGTGGTGTTTTGATCGCTTGAAGGAGAGGAGTATTGATCCCTGTCCATATAATGAGCTAAGGGTTGAGAAACCGTACAAGCTTTATTGCTATCATGGAGCCAGCAAAGTCTGCACTGCTTCAGGGTGGGAGTGTACGTATTCCACTAGTAATTGTGAGTATGAAACCTGTGGAGAAGGCTATTACGTGACTGATAAAACGTGCCATTATGGTCTTGGATGTGGAAATGCTGGTTGGGAGGAGAGCACTTGTTCCTTGATGGATGGATGTGACGGGGATGTGGGGAAGGTCGACGGCTCCTGTGCACCAACTGGTTGTGTTTTTAAAACGTTCGATTGCGATTATTTCAGTGGTCCTAGTCAAGAGGGAAGTTATGAAGGTGCATATGTGGTATACGATTATTATTGTATAAATGGACAGTGTGTAGGCAATAGAACTTACGATTCTCTCATAACGTTCGTGTCCGTCAACGATAAGCCTGCATGCTCATTAGTCGACATCAACGGTGACGGTAAAGTCGACATCAAAGACCTAGTCCTAGTAAGCAAGTATTATGGTGCGGTAATAGGAAGTGCAAAGTGGAACGAAGCAATGAGTTTAGGACTTAAACCAGACGTAAACAGCGACGACAAAGTCGACATCAAAGACCTAGTCTTGGTTATCAAAAATTATGGGAAATATTGTTAAAAAGGTGAAAAAAAATGCAAAAAAAGCTTGCAATGTCTTTCCTAGTATTTTTCATACTCAGTATGAGCCTGGCTTCAGCCAGCCCTACAAGGCTTTATGTCAATCCTTCTAGCGTTAACAAGGCTGTTGGTACCACTTTCACAGTCGATGTAAAAGTGGAAGATGTCGCCAACCTCTTCGCTTGGGAGTTCAGCATGAAGTTTAACCAAAGCATCTTGGAATGTTTGAGTGTTGTAGAAGGACCTTTCCTCAAACAGTATGGAACAAGATGTGTTGGAGTGATCGTTGACAAGACGTACATAGACAACCGATTGGGAACGATTCTGTCTGGTTGTTCACTCTCCAAACCTGATGTCAAAGTTGACGGTAGTGGAACGTTCGCAACGATCACTTTCAGGGTCAAGGGTGTTGGAAAGAGTACTCTTGATCTTCACGACACGATGCTCATTGACACAAACGTGGAGGATATAAGCCATGAAGTTAACGACGGCACTTTCGATAACATAGTAACAACGACAACTGTAACAACTGTACCAAGAAGAAGGATTTCTACGATGGGAATAGTCGATGCATTCGTACAGTTTTTAAAGAGGGTGTTTGCATGGTGATGAAGAAGTTAATCCTTTTGCTCGCTGTTTTCCTGCTTCTCTCTACCCTACACACCGTAGAAGCCATCCCAGAAGTGACTGTGAAGGAGGGCAAACCCATCAACGTGACTGTTACCGCCAAGAATACAGGCACAAAACTTCAAGAGGATTGGCTGGTCGGGATAGATTTCTACAAGGTCACAGATTATAGCCTAGTTAAGGTTGGGAAGTCAGACCCTTACTCAGAGGGAGCAATAATAAGGGATTCAAGAGTAAGAGTTAACATGTACAGGGGAAAGGGTGGAATTGACTGTTTCCATGGCGACGGACGCATAATACCGAATTCTGATTGTGACTGTTACTATACTGGCTTAACAGTCATGGATTACCTAAACCCTGGACAATCCGTTAACGTTACTTGTGAAATATCTCCTTCCTTCTGGCTCTCGAAATGGGGGTTAATGTCAGGAAACGAGAGGATAATGGTTTGGGTCCATGAGACGATCGACGAGAAAGACCTGGATAGGAGTGGACAGTATGAGTGGTGGAGGGATGCTCTGGCTTGGAAAGCTCCGGCAGGCATCATTATCAATACTGTGCCAGGACCAAAAGCTGAAGTGGATGTTGAGAACGTTAAAGTAGATTGTAATCAAAAAGGCAGGTTTAAAGTTACTGTTAAGAACACAGGTGACATAGCTTTAAGCGGTTTGACTGTGAGAGACGAGCTGTGGACTGATACGGATGGGGATGTTGACACTACAACTGATCGCTATGTGTACGACTCCTTCACAAGAGCTGATGTCAACATTCCAGTCGGCGGAACATGGCCGCCAGAGGAATGGACTATGAGCAAAAACCTTCTCACTAAACCATTATATTTCCACAAACTCACTGTCTCTTCTGCGGAGGGTGTTCTGGATGAAAAAGAATTTTACAACGCATTCAGATGTAAACCCCCTGAGCCTCCTATCATATATAAATTAAAATTGAATGCCATCACAGAACCAGAATACACAGACTTCTTCACTTGGGCAAAGGTTTACAACAGTACGGGTCATTTAGTCTGCGAGGTTCAATTCAGTGAACTTGGAAGTTGTAACTTACTTCCAGGCTTGCATTCGATAAAAGTACAGCCTTCTTTCAATACTGAATATTATGGTTGGAGACATTTCAGTCATTTCTGGGATCATGATTGCGATGGGACAGGAGACTTCTTAGACTCAGCCGAAAACCCCTACGTTTTCACGATGTACGGAAAAGACAAAGAAATGACTGTGATATACAAGGGCTTCACCTTCATCAACTTCGACTACAACGGGACTCACATATTTGGAAACCTCAACAATGAAAGAGGATATGGCGTTCTTGAAAAATGTGGAAGGTCAGTTCCGTGTGGAGTGTCTGACCCTGCTATACAGAACTGGTACGTCGACCTTTATTATGAAAAAGATGGGAAATGGTATCCGATAGGGAAAGCGTTAACTGATTATTCCATTCCAGGGGTTGAAGATAGGGATGGTTCTTTCTCTTACGAATGGCACTGTATTCCTAGTGTAACGAGGCTGAAAGCAGTCTATAACCCTTACGGATGGAATTATGCTCCTTCTAGCGTTGAAGAAGATTTCAGCTGCGATATAAACGTTAACAAGGTTGAGATAGGAGTAGAGGGCAAAGGCTCTTGTTACGTTGAATGTACTGGAGGAGAATGTCCTGTTAGGGGAGGTTTTTGTCCTGATATAAGTTGTGGTGATGAAATAAAAGTAAACCTTAACCTCGAGAACAAGGGAAAATTGGGTTATAGCCCAGTAGAAGTTAAGCTTATTCTAGCTGAAGTAGAGGATAAAACTGGAAAAATAATAAGGAAAGTTGAAAGAGGTGGAAATTTGAATATAGATGCTGGAAAGCAAGCTCCTTCCTTGAGCTTCTCTATCCCTTCTTTTGAGTTTGAAGGCATGAAAGAAGGAAATCATTTCGGCGTTTTCATAGATTTAAGAGGGAAGATTGGAGGGACTGATTACTACGTAACATTCCCATCGATAAACGATCCTATCCCAATAGACAACTCAAAAATTTATCCTGCTAAATGCTGTCCTCATCTCGATTTCTGGTGTGATATGAGATGCAAAGTTGGTGAGCTTTGCAATTGCGCAGCAATCTATACTCATGATGAAGGAGATGAAGGAAAGATTCATTTCCATGTATCAGGAACTTCTAGTATTAGTTTTTCTGGGAATTGCTTTGGTGGAGGAGATGAACCCAAGATATTAGAATGCTACGTTAAAAGTGGGGATACTGTAAAGATAAGCTTTTATCCTTCTTCTCAACAAGGAATTTTAAACGTCTATGCAAGAGCTAGGGATAATACAAAAGAGTATCATCAAGGAAGTTGCTATTATAGTCTTGACCCCGAGCCTACGTATTACTCTTATTGCTCAGAAATAGAGGATTGGAATAGCAGGGATTCTTTGACTTGTGACGCTAAGGTTGTAACTATAGATGTGGATGCTCCAAAATCGCCTGATTTAGTCATAAACGATATCTTCTCTTACGATAGTTTGCTTGGTTATGAAATAGCTAACAGAGGAAGCTCAGGAGCATTCCCGAGCAAGACAAACTTAACAATAGATGGTAGCTTTATCACAACGAATGATGCAGGCTTCTTGTTACCAGGTGATGTTAGGCAGTATGCTTTCAGTGGGATAAACTGGAAGAGTTATTGTTCAGGGAATGATGATACTGTGAACGTTAAAGTATGTGCTGATCATCTGAACGATGTTGAGGAAAGCAATGAAGGAAACAACTGCAGGGAAGAAAACCTAGCTTGCTGCACTCCGACTTCAAGCGTTGAGATATGCGATAATTTTGTTGACGATAATTGTAACGGTTTAATAGACTGTAAAGATTCAGACTGTAGAGGAGCGATCACTCCTCTTGGTGTATGCTGTCAATTAGATACAAATTGCTCAGCCAAAGATTCTAATGACGGTACTGATGAGTTTGAAAGGGGAATATGCACTCCTTATTCTTGCAACCCGATCACTAATTTGTGCAGTGCTCAACCCCAAAAGATAGATAGCTGTGATAGCACGAGTTCTCTCCTGAAATACTATGTTTTTGGTCATGAGTGTTTGAGCGAAGGGATAAATTGTCCAGATGGATACTATTGTTATGATGGGGCATGCACTCCTAAGGAATGCTCGTCTGAAATCTGTGATAATTTCAGGGATGATGATTGTGATGGAAAGATAGATTGTGTAGATGAAGATTGTTCGGGTCAACCAGGGCCTCTAGGAATGACTTGTTGCCAAAGCGATCCAGATTGTTCTGCTGTCGACACGGATGGAGGCTTCGATCCTTCAGAATTCGGGGCATGCACTCCTTACACTTGTATAAGTAAAGTCTGTAAAGCTGGATCATCGAGCTTTGATAGTTGCCCGTCTACATCCCAACTCTACGAATACTCTCCAAATCCTTCAGCTCCCAACTCTTGCAAACAGGATACTGTTACGTGCTCAAACGGCATATGTGATGCTGGAAGATGCTTAGCATGCCAAGGACAAGTGGAGTTGAACTTGATACCGGATAAAGTTTTGAAGAAGGGAGCTTTCACTTTCTCTGCTTCAGGCTTGTCTGGCTGTAATGGTAAGACTGTTCATTTCAAAGAAAGCTCATGCACAGGTACGGAAAGAATTTCTTGTAATATAGGTTCAGATGGAACCGGTTGTTTGGTAGGCTTTACTGCCCCTGGTTCGGCGGGGACTTACACTTACTTTGCATGCGTAGACAAGAATGGAGATGATTTTTATGCTTCTGATGAGATGAATTCAAAAGAGTTGGAAGTAACTACAGGCTGTGTTTATTCATTAGATTTAGTTCCTGCTGAAGGCAGTTCAACAAGTGGAATTTATGAACCCACAATTACAGCTACTGATAAATCAAGTGGTTGTATTCCACCGATAACTTATACAGTTCAAAACTCGACTGATGGAGATTGTAGTGTTAGTAGTGTTCCAACTTCTATTACTTATCCACCCAATCCTAATTCGTTTACACCAACATTTACGATGACAGGGAACAGACCTTGTACAGTTGAATTGAGGATAATAGCTCCTGACGGATTGTGGGTTGCAGTTGGAAGATACAAAGTTTACGGTCCTGAAAATAACCCACCTGAAAGATGCTCTGATGGAATAGACAATGATGGTGATGGTTTAGTAGATTGTGCAGATTATCTTGATTGCGCAGGACAACCTGGACCTGGAACAATGTGTTGTGATGCTAGCCACCCATGCTCGGCAAAAGATTCGGATGATGACAAACCCGTGGAACAGCAAATCTATACAAAAGGAGTATGTACTCAGTATATCTGCTCAGGTTACGGGTGTGCTCTGGACAAAATCTACGTAGACAACTGTGAAAACAAGGACAAAGTATACGAATACACAGCCCCTGGAACAAGTTGTGTCAGGACATCTTATAATTGTCCTTTGGGCTACGGTTGTTACGACGGGAAATGCATACCACGTGAATGCGAGGGTAGTTTAGTGTTGACGTTGGATCCCAGCAAACAAGAAGCTGGAAAAACTGTTAAACCCAATGCTTCAGGTCTATCTTTCTGTTATGATAAGGTGGTTCATTTCAAGAAGGGTTATTGTGAGGGAACTGAAGTGGATTCTTGTACTTTAACTGATGGTAGCGGCTGTGGGGGTTTAGGCTTTGCCGCTCCGGGTGAAGTTGGAATTCACACCTATTTCGCATGTACGGATAAAAACGATTTAAACGGATTTAATGACCCAGGTGAACAAGACTCGGCAGAGTTGAACGTTACTCCTGCTTGTGTACCAGAAATCTGCAACGATGGGATAGACAATGATTGTGATGGTTATAAAGATTGTAAGGATCCCGACTGTTATACTACAGGTCAAACAGGACCTGGTGGTTCAAATTGCTGTGGAGGAACGAACCCAGACGACTGGTGCAATTATTTAGACTACTGTGATCAAACTGGAGATGAACTCGGAGGAGGAGATTGTACCGAAAAAATCGGTTATTGTAATCCTTCAAACAACGAGTGTAATGTCATTACTAATACTTACACGGATACTTGCGGGGGGGATGCTGATAACCCGAGCGTGACTTACTATAGTTGTAATGCCGCCAATCAATGTGTAGGAACTACAACGATACAATCAGATACTTGTACAGGAGTTGATAGTGCTTGTTCAGCTGAAGACTGGGATTGTGTTACCCAGGATACTAATGGTGCTGGTTTGTTAGTGCGTAATACAACTTACATGAATGGACAAGATGCAAGTTGTGATGGTACTAGTGCAGTAAAGCATTATGTTTGTAAAAATACAGAAGAAGGTTATAGTGTACCAGATTCTTGTTTCCCAGCAGATACTGATTGTATGGATGCTGGGGCTTGCCGTTGTGAAGGAGGTTCGTGTCAAGCATGTGATCCTGCTACTCGAATCTGTGTGAATTATGAATGTATAAGTCAGTTCGAGCGCTGTGATGAAACATGTGACACGTTCCCGATGGGTAACACTGGGAATCATTACTTCTTCGAGTCTAGATGCCAAGCTGAAAGGCCTTATCCTTGGTTCTCAAGCACCACATACACTTGTAACGATGAGAAGACGAAATTATGCTATTGCTACTTCAAGTGTACTCCTTACATACAAGGCGCAAATGATTATCAATGTCTCCAAACAAACCCATTCTGTGCGTTCGGCTTCTCTCAAAAAATAGGGAAAACACCTTATAATTTGCCTTTTAGGTATACTAATGGAGATGGTAGGGAAGAGTTCAAGATACCTGCGCAACCTTCTGAACTAACAGGGGTAAAAATAGAAGTGAACCCAGGTTCCGGTTATGACCTTTACGTGAAGATTGGTGATGTTTGTCCTGATTCATCAACATACGATTGCAAAGGAAGCGATGTCGGTGGGAAAAAGGTATGCACGGTAGACATACCAGCAACTATTGTAACAAGAATTGCAGTTTACAACGTAAGTGCCACGAGTAGTTATAATATTTCAGTCATACATTCTGGCTTAACCTACGTATTAGGTGAATTGTTAGTGCCTATAACTGAGACCACTACTACTTCAACCATCACAACAACTACATCTGTTAGTGTAACCACAACCACGACAACCATATCGAGATGGCGATCAATCCCACTAGGCTTAACTGAATTTTTCAAGAAGCTTTTTTCTAGATTTAGAAAAGTTTAATTCCTATATTTACAAAATTATATAAAGAGAAAATGAATAAACAGTATATCATCGTTTGCATTCTTTTTCTTAGCCTATTCTTATTCTTCAAAGTTTTTTCCTCTCCTTCTACTTGCAATAACCCAATTTCCATGCCCCCACCAGGGTGCGGTCAAACTTTAACGAACTTGTGTACAGCTACAGGTTACGATTATTTCAACTATACTCTTTTCACGGATACGGACATTCACATTGTAACTGCTGATGTGTTTCTTGGAGGCTATAATATGACTGCATTCTTCGTTCCAACAGTTTGTGATCCATCGGACCCAAACAACAGAACAAACTCAGGAGGAGTTGGTTTAAGTCCTGATATATACCTAAACGGGTTGGAAGGAGATGCTAGTGGGAATACTTATTATATACTCATAGGGAGTTTAGGAGGTAATGATTGTAGCAATTCAGATTATTTCTACAGTTTAACTTTAGACTGTGGGAATTGGTGTGGTAACGGAATCTTGGAGGCAGATAAGGGAGAGGATTGTGATTATGGTAATTGGGATACTGGAACCGCACGCTGTAAGCCTTATGGAGAATGTCGCAGTAATTGTAGGTGTTATGATTTAAGACAGGATGCAGTCGGGTGCGATTTTTACGACTACTGTGAGGACGGGATGAACCATACAGATAATACCTTATCCTGTTGTATCGATGCTGTTGGTCAAACAACCCCTTGTTGTTTGGATAGTTTCAATAACCCCGCATTGAATTGTTCACAAGTAAATTACAGAAGAAACCCTACAGTTAATGCTTCGAGTGAGTATTGCTATGTGCAAGGTTATGACATAACAGACGTATGCATAGATGATGATGCTCTCAGTCATGCATTACGGATAAACTGTGGTTCTGTATGAGATCAAAAAAAGTCGCTTGTTTATTGGTTCTTTTCATAATTTTCCCTACTGTTTATTCTGAAACAGTTGGAATAAAAATAGAGCATACTGGCTACGGAAAAACTACCAAAGAGGTTTACTTCAGTGTATACAACACAGGAGATACAAAGTTAACGGACATAGAAATATGGGTTGACGGAGTAAAACGTGAAGTTGCAGGGGGAACTTTAAGTCCAGGGAACGGTTTCGAAAAGAAACTTTACTTAGAATTCGGTGACCATTTCGTAGAAGTTAAAACACCAGAAGGAGCCTACGATTCTCTCAACATAACCATACCTTCAATCCTGGAAAAACGCCCGGTCGTAGAAGAACCACAAAAAAAAGTATCGTTCATCGAGAAGAATAGAATTTTACTCAGTGTGTTATTGCTCACTGTGTTGGCGATAACTGTTTTTCTCTTGCTTAAAAAACCGAAGCTGAAGTTAGAATCTGTGTAGGTGTACTCATGAAAAAATTTATCTTTCTATTAACCTTGACCATTTTTATTCTAAATTCGATGAACACAGTTCTTTCTACTTGTACTCAATCAACTCCATGCTGCTGTGGAAACAAATGCTGGGTCTCGGGGTTTTGTTGTAAGAGAGGTCAGCCAGAAGAATACTGGCATCCGACAGGCTGTTACGATTTCGAGGTTTGGGTGAGGCCCGAGAGAATGATGTTCACTCTCGGGACAAAAATTCCAGTGACTCTTTACATAGAGAACAAAGGCAGTTACACGGATAGCTATACGGTAGATTATGTATCCAGTAATCCAGAACTGATTAAAGTTGATATGATAGGCGCTACATCTACTGGTATCATGGCCCATGGAGAAATTAAAAAATTATACCCAAGAATAATGACGTTGTACACACTTGCTGGTGGAGATGTTATGTTCAACGTTAGTTCTCAAGGAGATCCAAGTTTGTACAAAACTACAATTTTGAATATCATTGAGAGTGATTTTCCCTTAAGTTTACCTGAGTTTGGTATTTTTGGGTTAATTGTAATGATTATTCTAGCAGGGATTGTTTACTCCTCATGCATAAAACGATGAATTTAAACTTTTTCAATGACGATATCAAAAATTTATCCTTGACAACAGATTTATTAAAAGAAAAGAATGATATCAAAAGAAAAATCAAAAGCAAAACTTATTCCTGTCTTGACGTTGATCGCAGGTCTAATCTTAGGATCGTTTGTAATACTCCTCTCAGATTATAGGTTGGGTAAAATCTCGACTGATGAAGCAGGAAAGAAGGTCAAGGCATTGTACGAGTTGACTTTTGGCGGAAACGTTGAAGTCATCAGCACAATAGAAGAAAACGGGCAGGAATGTTTGGATGCCAAAGTTAAGATAGCACCGAGCATCGTTTATCAAAAAGAAGTTTACGAAGGGACAAAGACTATCGAATGGTTCGAGAACAAGACTGGTTGTAAGTTTTGAAAGAGTGAAACTGACGTATTAGACAGATATTCTCTTTGTTTCATACATGAGTAAAACCCGTTACTAGTTTATCAATAAAAGAAACTAGATACGTAAAATTTTATTAACATGGTTCAAATGAGGGTTCTGTAATAAATATTATCTTAATTCGTTAGTTTTATTTTCTCCTTTCTTTAAATTTATCTTAGTGATTGTAAGATGAATCTGAAACTCACCTTTTTCATTTTAGTAATATCCTCTTTTTTATTTTCTTCTGGTTCTTCCTACGTAGTAGACCCTTACTGCAACCAATGCCCGGCGAACTGCTCTTTGAGCTGTGGCGAGACTTTGACAAGAAACATGCTAAATGGTGATACTGATTGGTTCAACTACACTATAAATTACCTTAGCCACAGAGCACAAATCACAGTCACCCCATCATGGCTTGGCGGTGCTAACTTGACTGCATACTGGAACCCGACAAGCTGCGCAGGCCTACCGAGTAATTCGAATTTTGGTGGACAAGGTTCACCCTCTACAATCTGGAACTCAAGTTTACCCCCAGGAACCTATTATTTTAATTTAATCAATATCTATGACACAGATGATTTTGATATCAACTTAAACTGTAAGGTCGATTGTGGGCAATGCCCCCCACAACAAGGTTGTTCTATGGATTGTGGACAAACTTTCACGAACCTGAGGACTGATATCAAGGATGTTAACTACATTAGGTACACGATTCCTTCCTACAAAAGAGTAACTATCACAGTTACTCCATCATTTATCGGAGGGTTTAACTTGACTGCATACTGGAACCCGACAAGTTGCGCAGGCCCACCTAGCCTTTCAAACTACGGCGGTGCAGGTTCTCCCTCCTCTGTAACCAACGAAAGCCTCCCCCCAGGAACTTATTATTTTAATGTAACGCATTTAGTTAACGATGATACTTACGACTTATCTTTAACTTGTTCTAAAGTTGCTAATGGTTATTCGTGCTCGAATGGGGATGATTGTCAATCAGGTCTATGCGTACAAGGAATTTGTAGAGCCAGCTGTTCAGGCTATAACAAGTTGCAATGTAGCGATGATGCGACAAACAATTGGAATAATGATGGTATCTGTTTGGATTCGACTGAAGGATGGCAATGCGTTGAAAATATTCCTAACTACTGCGATTTTGCTATTGTAAATCTTACAGATACTTTCATTTCAAGTAGGAGTAACACTTATCACTGTTTGAACCAGAGTTTTTCCTTAGCAGAAAAAAATGCTATTAACTTTACTTCTGGAGTTCAAAATTCTTTTTTGGATTGTTTAGGATATAATTTGAATGGAAGTCGTACTTTTTTTAGCACTTATGGAGTTTATTTGACTGGAAGCAGTACCAAGAACAATACTATAAAGAATTGCAATATAACTAATTTCCGTGAAGGAATTTACCTGTACAATGGACCGAATAACAATACCATAATCAACAATAGAGGTAGTAGTAATACCGATGGTATCTGCCTCGACACAAACTCGAATAACAATATTCTAATCAACAATACGGCTAATAATAATACCTATGGTATCTCCCTCTTAACAAACTCGAATAACAATATTCTAATCAACAATACGGCTAATAGCAATACCAATGGTATCTGTCTCGAATCAAACTCAAACAACAATACCATAACCGGTGGTTCAGTAGCATTTTCATCAACTTCTGATTTTTATCTATATATTGTAGGAAAAACTAATAATTTCACGAATACAAACTTTACTGCTAATAGAACAATATATTTTTATGATACAAATTCTTGGTTCAACTATAATAATGAAACTACAGGTAATATTTGGTTGAAGACAAACGTTTCTGCTCCATCAACAATAACAAGAAAATTAATATCTTGGACTCAAAGTTTGATGCGGTGGAATGATACTCCTGATACTATAATAACAGCAAGATACAACATAACAGGATTGAAACCTAACACTAATTACATTGTCTATAATAATTCCATCACGGCTTATCCTAATTTACAGACTGATTCTTCTGGTAATCTAAACTTTACCATCTACCTTGGCAGCGAACACAATATAACAGTTCAAGAAATCAGAAGGTGGCTTGAAGTGAATTTGACTGAACCGTCTCCTATAACATGGACTTCTTCTAATCCTAAACCAGTTTATAGATATAATACTTTTAATGTCAATGCTAACGTTACTTGTCATACAGATCCTCCTGGTTCGAGTGGTGGTTGCGGTTCTATTTCATCAGGAGTCAGGTACAATGAAAGTGCAAGTGCGATGAAGTTAATAAGTACAACAGATGTACCACCAATGTGGACTTCAGGGAAGATTTACATAGATCAATATATCTATAATTATTGGAACTTTTCTACAAATAGCTCAGGAATAAAACAAGGTTCAGGTATAGCTAACAATGGAACACACTTCTTTATTACTAATAGAACTACTACAACAGGTTCAGGAAACGTAACTTATATGTATGATAAGAATGGTAATTGGGTTCCTGGTTGGATTATTACTCCTCCCTTCGGTCAATATATTTTGGAAGGAATTTATTGTAATGGGACAACTATTGGTATTACTAATAATGGTGGAAGCAGTAAAAATGTTACTTTTTATGACATGAACGGTAATTATCTTTCAACTTTTAGTGTAACTAATGAAATATCTGGTCTTACTGTTCCAACTAGTTTAGTTTTTAACCAAACTTATGTTTGGGTTTCTGCATCAGGAACCGGTAATAAAAAAGTTTACAGATACTTTTCAAATGGAACTTATGACATTACTGGTGGAACTTGGGATTATGATGTAGGGCCGCCAGGTACACAAATGGGTGATGGTTTAGAATTTAATGGAACTAACTTTTTTATTGCTGATATCAGTGGTACACCAAAACATGTTTGGGGTTATGATTCAAATGGTAATTTTAATGGTTGGAATTTCACATTAGTAGAAAATAGTCCATGGGGTCTTGATTATGACGCAAATGAAAAAAATTTCTATATTGTTGGTTTAGGTGATGGATGGATCTACAGATATGAAAGAAATATTTCTGGAGGAGCAGGAAATCCAATCTCATTAGGCACTCTAACAGACGGACAATCAAACCAAGTCACATTTCAAGTCAATGCCACTTCAAAAGGAGATTACAAGATAGATGTAAACTTTACTTCTGATTTACAAGGTGTGGAAAACAACACTGACGATAGTTACATAAGAGTTAAGGATTTGACAGATGAATACTTGATAGTAAATTCTATAGAGATTAAACCCTCCAGTAGTTTCAACCCCATCTCTAGTGGTAACGTGACTACGAATGTGACAGTAAACATAACAAACTCTACTTATATGCATCCAACAGATAATTGTACTGTTAGGATTTTTAATACATCTGACAGTTATTCTAGTCCAACCATCGGGCCTTTACCAGGAAGAATACAAAAATCAGATTCACAGTGGCAATGTTTCTGTGGTTGGAATATGGAATACTGGCAAAACCCAGGACCATGGAATGTTAGTGTGGACTTAAAACTTTGGATGGGGCTTAGCAACTTCACTTCTAAAAATTTCACTTACGGTTCTCTGTACGCTTGGAATGATAACATTACCACAGGATGTATAAACTGGACAGGTCTCCCTGGTCAAACAGTCAATTCTTCCAACGCTTATCCCATGCGAGTTAACAACACAGGCAATGAGAAGCTCAGTCTGTACGTTAATGGCACTGATTTCGTCAACGGACAATCTATTATAGGTGTTAGAAATGCGAGTTTTAGCAACATTTCTTCTTCTGGTCCTTATTACAATCTAAATAAATCACTTCAACTCATGATTAATATAAGTGTGAAGGAAGTAAAAGATGTCTATTTCAGAGTATACATACCATTAGGATTTATAAATCAGCAATACAATAATACTATTAATATAAGCAGTAGTTATTGATGATCCATGATGACGGCAAAATCTGTATTTTTTTTATTCGTGATAATTATATGCGTAGTACTTTTAGCTTCTTATGCATTCACTGGTGATTTTAAGTTCTGGGAGGCTATAAATTTGGCTATTACTCCTAAGACCGGTGTTCTGCAAGTTGGGGGAACATACCCAAGAGTTGAAAGAGTTTTTATGAACCAAACACCTACTGCATATGAATGTACATATATACCATATGCCTGTACAATGGACTCTTTTTCTAGTACTACTAGACCAACACGCATTAATGCGACAATAGAAGATGATAATGGAGATTGCGAAGGTACCACGGTAACCTATTGGATTTGTCCAGGTTTAGTACCAGTATGTGAAAATGCTAATGATATTTACACAGGTAGCTTAATTTCACCATCCAAGTATACTATCGGATCATGCGTTAACTGTTATTGTAATTTCACAAATACTTTTAACTTACAATTCTGGCAAAAATGGGGAAATTATACGATTAACATAACTGTGAGAGATGCTACACAGACTACTTGGTACAACTATACCAACAGAACTTGGTATTATAATCCTTCACCTAGTCTCGATTATCCAGTAGGAGGTAGTACAATAGTATTAGGATCTATAACAACCCTGGGTCAATGGTACTTTGGTATGGGAGCGAATGCAACTAGGAATACAGGAAACATAAGGCTTAATTTGACTTTTAACGCCACAAACTTTACTAGAGCTGGTGGTGGTATAATTAATGTCCACGACAATAACTTTACTGTACAAAATATCTCAGGTAATCCATTCTCACCAGCAACCATTAATAATTATAAAAATATGAGCGCTAATGATTGGACAATAGTTGAATTTTTCCCAACGAATGGTATGTATAGATGTGGAAGTGATACTTGCGACCAAGATCAATATGGTAGAATGGGTCAATTAAGCTTAGCTAACTATACTCTATGGTGGTCTGTCAACACTCCACTCGGTATACCTGGAGGTCTGTATACTAATGGTATAGATGTGGGGGCTTGGGAAATGAGACTTGGAGAATAGGTGTGATAATATGAAAACGTTTAAGATTAGCAAGTTTGTTTTTTTAGTATTTTTAACTCTTTTAATGAGTTTTCAAATAGTAAGATCTTTAGGTATTTCATCTCCAAGACCCGTCGATTTAAAATTATTGAGAGGAGATGTTACAAAATTCTATTTTGAGATATACGCACTCTCTTCGACTGATAAGCAGTCTTGTACTTATTCCATCAATGGTATGGACCCACTCGTCATAACTTTTGATGATAAAGAAACAAAAGTGGACGCCGAAAGTTATAGCAGTGTTTATGGAACTATTTCTGTTCCCACTGATGCACCGATAAAAATATATGAAGGAATGCTTACCGTGAAATGTAGACCTCATACAGAAGGAGAGGTATCTGGCTCGGTTGTATATCAAACATTTGGTACTAAATTTGTTGTGGATGTAGTCGAAAAAACAGAAGAAAGAGCAGTTAGTGCGATTCCAGAAAAAGAAAAACCCAAATCATCTCCTATAATATTAGTTCTGATAATCATCGTGTTGATTCTAGCTATAGTTGGTTTTTATTTCTCTAGAAAGAAAAAAACAGAATAATCTTTTTCTAGAATATTTTTTAATGAAAAATTAAAATTATGTAGAATTTATAAGCCAAAATAACAAAATAATATTAAGAAATGGTGTGTTAATGTCTGCAAAATCAATTTTATTACTTTTGTTATGCGTCATTCTAACAATATTCTTATCCTCTCTCTTCATCCCAAGCTTAGATACGATGATTCGTAAGATTGAATTAGCTGTATCAACAGGTGTTTTAAGAATAGCTGGAAATGCCCCAGAAGTAAGGGAAATTTATGTGAATGAATATCTTTGTGAAGAAAACCCACCAGGACCATCAATAGACGGTTTAGCTGGTAATACTTTATATCCTGTTTTTAATGCAACGTTATTCGATATCAACGGAGATTGTAATGTTGCTGATGTTCATGTTTATGTATGTAAGAACACAACAGGTCTTCCTTGTAACGCAAATAGGGCAGATTATAATTCTCAAATGACTTTATACCGGCAGAACACGTACTACTGTAACTTTACTGCTTCAAATTCAAACCTACCCTTACACTACTTCGAAAGATACGGAAACTGGTATATTAATGTTACAGCATACGATCCAGTTAATCCTTCTTTTTATAACAGCACGATGAGATACTGGAGGTACAATGAAAATGGAGCATTCCTTTATCCAGTTGGTGGTGATGTGATTAACTTGGGAGATATAACTCTAGATTCATGGAATAATGGGGGGGAGAATACAACAAGAAACATAGGGAACATAAGGCTTAATTTAACATGGAATGCAACAGATTTCATATGTACAGATTCAACTTGTCCTGGACCAAATAACGTCATAGAAATAAATGGTACAAACTTTTGTGTTGAAAATAATACTGTCAGAACTAATGAATGTGGTTATATAAACACAGATCCGTTAATTAGAATAGAATATTTCCCAACTGGTGGTATGCGTAGGTGTGGGAATTTTGATTGTTCACAAGATGAAGAATTTAGAACTTATCCAAATAACTTAGCTAACTATAGTCTTTGGTGGCACATTAATGTACTGTCACCAAAAGAATCTGGTATTTATAGAAACAAAATAGAAGTCGTTAGTAGGTTTTATACCGATGAAGGTTGATGAGAATGAAAAGATTCAATATTAGCAAATTTGGTTTGATTTTGTTTTTAACCATTTTGATGAGTATAGAGACAGTATGGTCTTTAGGTGTGACAAGGCCGATACCAATGGATTTAAAATTGTTGAGAGGAGACTCAGCAAGGTTCTATTTCCAGATTCAGAATGTAATGGAATTGAATAAACAATCCTGCAGTTATTCTGTTAGTGGTGTAGAACCATTAAAGATAATTTTTGATGAGAAGGAAGCAATAGTAAATGTTAATGAAGTTCAAAACGTTTATGGGACTATTTCTATCCCTGATAACTCACCGATAAAAACCTATAGTGGTGACTTAACTGTAAGTTGTAGACCTTATGCAGAAGGAGAATCATCTGGTTCAGTGATACATAAGACTTTAATAGTACCTTTTACTGCGAGTGTCGTTGAAAAAACAGAAGAAAGAGCTATTCGTACGATTACAGAACCGAAAAAACCAGCGATACCTTCATTAACGATGTACGCGATAATAATTCTAGTAATATTAATAGCAATAGTCGGTGTCAGCTATCTGTTCAGCAAAAAAAAAGAAAAAAAATAAGATTTTTATAGCATTGTTATTTTTCTTTCTGATTATTTTTCTTTCCTCTAATGAATCTTTTCTTAAAACTGTCGATGCTTTATCTGTTTCTGGTAGATTAAGAGTACCACCCCCCTTTGGCATGGAGCTATCGATTTTTATAGATAACGAGAAATGTCCTGAATCAAAGAGCTACTGTCTTGGAGATACAGTTAACATAACGAATAAACTGGAGAACATAGGTACTGTTAATCTTACTGGTAATCTCTCAACCTCAATCTTTAACACGACTAATCAAGAAATTCATAAGAAAAATTGGTCAAATATAGATTTGCCAGTGTCTAATTTCTCTTACTGGAACACTAATTATACGATTCAAGAGAAGGATGAACGTGGTATTTACAGTATCAAGAGCAATTTCACTTATGATGGGAATCTTACGGGCTCAACATGCAGTTTTAAAGTCAAAAAAGGTATTGGAACTCTTCGAAGATTCCCAGGCCAGATAGTGGACACTATACCGCCAGGCATGACAAAGATTTATTCATCTGGTATACAATTATTGCTGGATGATGCCTGCAACAGCACTACAGCCATTCTCAACAAAACTCAAGGACCACCAGGAGATTGGGTTTCTTTCCCTCAAGATAATATCTATCTCATTCCAGGTATCGTTAATTCGACTGACGTAAACATAACCATTCCTTTCAATGCAACAGAAGGTATCTACGATAACGGAACTATATTCGCTTATGCCGAGGATCAGAGAACCGACATAAAGTTGTACATCATCGTTTCATACGTTGATTTTCGTTTGGGCGTTACGATACCTGAAGAAAGTAAAAGAATATGTCAAGGCGGAAATGTGAATGCCAAAATAAACATAACAAAGATCTATCCACCCGAAGAAGTTAAAATCAACATGACTTATCAGGTACTAGACTATGATTGGACTGTTTACAATGAGAAAAAGGATTATAACTTATCGATAATCGAGAACGAAACGGTAATTACATCTACTCTAACTGTTCCATCTTCAACGGGCAAATACGTATTTCTAGCCAAGTTAGAACGAAATTGGACTGTAGTACAAGCATACGACACGTTTGAAGTTATCTCTTGTCCAACAACGACTACCATACCTACTGAAGGTGGTGGGGGTGGAGGTGGTCCAAGAGAAGAAATAAAGAAGTTAGAAGTCTATAAAATCATCCTGAACGTATCTGACGAAATATTAACTGTCATAACAGGCAACAAGACGAGTTTCATCGCATCAGTCAACAATACAGGAACAGAAGTTGCAAGGTCGATAAGAGTTTTAGTGAATGGAATTCCTTCAGGGTGGGTTAACGTTTTCCCTTCAATGAGCAACATTTATCCAGGAGATACAGGAAAATATTTAGTCGTCATAGAAGTTCCTACCAATGCAGAATCAGGGATTTACAAGTTGAATGTTAAGGCCAAAGATGGGGAAGAAAGTAATACTGTTGTTATAACTTTAGTGGTCGGTAGAAACCCGAAAGAAATAGCTGATTTGCTGTTGACAGAACTAGAGAAAGTTAAAGCAGAGGCAAAACGTTCTTTGTTAGTAGAAGATTGTATAGATACAACTATCATAAAAACAATCTATGATGATGCGGAATACGCTGTTGAAAAAGGAAAAGAAGAATACGAGAACAAGAACTATGAAGGAGCAATAAACTGGTTTGAGTACGCTATACCAGTAGAAAAGAAGGTTGTTGATAAGGTTGATATTACACTTGAGATGGAATTGGGAACATCCAACACTTCAAAAATTCTAATACCACCTTTCTTTAAACCAGAAGAGCAATTCCAATTGGCAGGAGCATACTTACAAGAAAAGAATTATGAGAAAATATGCGATCCTCTAGAAAGGATAAGAAGATTTATACTAATTGGGCTTATCTTCTGGCCTGCTATTGTTGTAATCATGATAGTATTGATTATCCTACTCGTTATATACTATAGGATAAAGAGAAGTCGGGAAAGAGCTAGAATGTTACTTGAAATTAAGGAAAGATTGAAAAAAATACCACCCGTTGAAGGACAGACATAAAGTTTAAGTTCTGATAAACCATAATTATTATCACTAATAGTTACCATTAGTGATTACTATTAATGGAAAAAACGTCAGAGAAGAGATAATTAGAATATTAGAAACACACCCAGAAGGGGTGACTGTACAGGCTTTATCAGATAGTATTGGCGTTAGTAGACATACGATTATAAAGTACGTGTTCGAGTTAAAGGGTTCTGGCATTCTATACAGAAGAAGGGTTGGTTCTGCTACTTTGCATTACTTGAAGAGTCTTCTGGAGAAATTCCACAAAAATTTTGAAGAGGCAGAGTATGAAGTCCACTAAAAGAATCAGTTTAACTTTAATATCCCTTTTCATAGCGTTAGCTTTTACTACCCAGATAGGGTATTCAGCGACACAAAAAAGTTTTACTTTGAATTTGGATAATCTTGTTTTTAGGTATGAAGAAAATGCATTGAACGATTCAAGTACTACAAAAGATTTGTTGTTCAGCACTAGTGAGAATAAAACTGTTTGGGTTTCCATTCCTAAGAATTCAACTATCTTGTTTTCAAACATTTCATTAACTGGAGTATCATCACCGACTCAAGCATCTGCAATTCAAGCAATAAAAAGTTTAGCGGTTGGAGAAGTAAATACGACTGTTTCTGGAAACGAAATATTAGTTGGTGTTAGTAAATATGTGAAATTATTGAACAGTTCAGGTGGAGAAATATGGAGTTACAGTATACCTGGTGATTATTCTGCTGATGCAGTTGCTATAGGTAACATTTCCGCAGATGAAGGAAACGAAGTAGTTGCAGGAGACAGTAACAACAAAATATACGTTATAAATGCTGCTAAAAGACAAATTTGGAATTATACTGTTGGTAGTTCGGTCTCAGGAGTAGCAGCTGGTGATGTTAACATAACATTAGATAGAGATGAAATTGCAATTGCAAGCGATAAACTCTATTTATTTAATTCAACTGGAAATCAACTTTGGAACTATACTGCTACATCTTATTTTAAATCAGTTGCTATAGGTAACATTTCCGCAGATGAAGGAAACGAAGTAGTTGCAGGGACAGCGGGATCTAACAATACCGTTTATGTCTTAAATTCATCTGGATATTTAAAATGGAGTAAATATTTAGGTACTGATGTTAATGGTATTAATGGTTTGGCTATAGGAGATGTTGATCCAACAGTTAGTGGTAATGAAATCGCTGTAGCAGGTAATAATGGAACTGTATTTTTACTTAATTCTACTGGTAATATCTTATGGGAATATTCATCAACCTCAGGATTAAAAACTGTTGCGGTTGGAGATCTGACTGATGACCCTGGTAATGAAACTGCTGTGGGTTGTAATGATAATAACATATATATTTTAAATTCAACCGGACAATTAGTCTGGAGCTATAGAGCTAGTAATATAGTGTATGGTATCGGTATAGTAAATTTAACAGCTGATCCTGGGAATGAATTAGCAGCCGGAACAGATTATGAAGCAGGGCAACAATATAATTTATACATATTAAACTTTCAGTACTACCCAACCAATGTTTCTGTTGACATAGAAAATGATGGTGACTATGATTGGAACAATTCTGGAAAATTAAGAACAGGTGTTAATATACCAAATTCAACTATTACTCCAGCAATTCAAAATTATCTCAATAACAATTGTAACTCTAAAAACTGCAATGTTTCTTTTGTTTTCCATTCAGATTACGGTGGAGACTTGAATATTATCTCTATAAATATAACATACGACTACAACGCTTCAGAAGCAATTTCTAATCAAAGTATAAATGCATGGGCGAGGACAAACAACACACTCGTGAATGAAAGTATAGGGAACCAATCAATAAACATCTCCTACTATGCAAACCCTGCGAATAATATTCAAGTAAGATACGTCAAGATAAACAATGCTGCGACTGCATGCTCCTTTGGTGGAATATCTTACTCTAACACAACGATAGATGGTCAGAATGTATGCAACTTAACTACTTATAGAGATATAAATTCGACTGGTTCTTTACATTCTCCTGACATGCTATGGGACAATTCTATGAGTACTGGTATACCCATTTATGGTAATGAAACATCTGCTGTTACTTCTGGGACTGGAGTTTGGACGAAGAACGTAACCATATGGAATGAAACAACAACTATATTTTACAATGTCACAGCAAACACTAGTCTCAACTCATCGGTTACCTCAAACCAAGGCTTGTACGTTGATTGGTACAGTAATGGAACTTTTTATGACATAACCCCGACTAGTTCAACTAATGATTGTAACATGACTAATCCATCATATACCAGAAAAACAATAAACGGGACCGATGATTTCTATGTGTGCAAACAGGACACTAACAGTGATAACCGTGTCGACTTCTTCAAATGGAAACAACCTCACACATCTACTATCGTTTATATTGTAAACGGTTCATCGAACAACCCAGCCACTCTAACGAATAATCGTACTAATCCTACATCTGGAAAATGGGACCTACAGAGCTTCAACTTCAGTATAGATGTTAACGATACAGAAGAAAATAATGTTACTGTAAAGTTTTGGTTAAAAGTAGATGAACTGGAATGGCAGATGATAGAATCCAAGAACATAACTGGAAATGGTACTCTTACATTCAATGCTACAGCCAACAAGTCATGGGTCAGTGAATCTTTGTATAAGTTTGAGTATCAAGATTTCAACTCAACTGGTTATGTTTATCACAACTGGCAAAACACATCTGATTTTCCCGGCCCAACTATATTAAAACATAATGTATCCATAATTTACATTTCAGGAAACAATACCAATGTTAACAAGACTGGGTCTAACACTACATTTTTATCACTTGTAGTTAACGATACTGACGTGAACCAGAACGTTAGCGGAGTAAACTGTAGCTTTTGGATAACTACTGACGGAACCAATTTCATTCTTGCTAATACAACATCAACTAATGGGACAGGATATTGTAATTTCAATTTTGACCCAACTTCATCCTATTATACCGGTCAACAATGGTGGAAAGGAGGAGCTTATCAAGACGTCTACTACTATGATACGAATTCTACCAACTATACTGTAAACGTGTTCGGGGAATTGAAGATAAATTTCACAGAATCTTTCATCAATAGGAACTTCACTCGAGGGAACAATATAACCTTTTTGGCAAAATTATTAGACGAGAACAACAACATCGTTCCTGTATCGGGTTATAACTGTACTTGGTACGTGAATGGTACAGAAAAAGCTACTAATATAACTAACAGTTCTGGTTACTGTAATTATACTTGGCCGACTGGTTGCTCAGGTGTGGATTCAAACTTAGGCGTTTATACGATTAATGTGACTCTTTGGGGAAGTACCTCTTCGTATTACACCATTTCAATAAATGAAAGTCATACGAATGCTACTTTGAAAGATAACTTGAACGTAACTATAGTTAGGCCTCTTTCTAATCAGATAGTTCATGAACAGGAAAATATCACATTGAATTCAACAGTATTAGATTCTTGTGGTTCCCCGAGTGAAAACTATAATGTAAGTTGGTATTTCCAGGTATCTGGGTTTTGCCTACCAACAAACCCTGTTGCTACTGGGGGTAATGTGACATGGCCACTTCCTTATCAGTGCAACCCAAAGGAGTTCTCCCCACGTACTCAAACCATAACAGCAAATGCTACAGGAGAACTATATTATTCTAACCAAACGAGTGTTCAAATCTACATCTATGGTTGGGTTAGTGTCGATGTAAAAACCCCTGTTACAAACCAAACAATCAATAGAACAATCGTTGGGGAATCATACAACATAACTTGCCATGTAGAAGATGTGAATATGTCTGCCTATGGACTAGGGGAAGTACCTGACTATCCTGTTAACTTTTGGTACAAAAATACTACTACCGAGTACAATATAGGAAGCAACCTCACATCATCAAATGGAAATGCAACGTACAATTGGAACATTTCTAATGCAGCCATAGTAGAAGGATATTATACAATAAAATGCAATATCACTGATAATTCTACACTCAAATACAATACTTCTGCATCAGAAGATAGTTCAACAGATGTTAGAATAATAAACAGTTCTGATAATCGGGCGCCTGAATTCTTGGAAGTCACGGTTACTTCTGCACAACAATATATTCAAAATGTTACCATCAACGCCAACATCTCTGATTTATACGGTGTTGATAAAGTTTGGGTTGATGTAACATTCCCGAATAGAACTACTAATATTACTCAAACTTTAGCTAATACGTCTACAAACAACCTAAGAGGAATCTGGAACACATCTTTGAATTTGACTGCATTGGGTGATTATGATTTCAGGCTTTATGCTAACGATACAAGTAACAATACAGCTTCCACAACAGGATGGTTTGAAGTATACTTACCATTAGTACTTTCTGGGAATATCACGAATTGGAACGGTAACACTAATATAACAGCAGATTTAACTTTCTACAGGAATGGAACTAAGAACGTGATTCATCAATTCAGCACTAATTCTTCTTATGATCATTACAATCTCACAGTCCACAAGAGACTATACGATTTAGAGGTAAAACTATTCAACCACACGATATTATTCTACGATGTTAATACCACAGCTACAGCAGAACAACAGTTCAATACCACGAGCATAACTAACATCACTAATCCATTGAATTTTACTGAAATATCAGTCAGTTTGATAAGTCCAGCAAAGTACATACATAAACTTGTAGCTTTGGACATCAATTCTATCCTCGTCAATAGAATCACTACTATTACTCTGAATTATTCTTCAGCTTATAGTTCAATCGATAATGAAAATGATGTTAGGATATCTAAATGCTCAAGTTGGTCTCATTCTAACAACACTTGTTCTAGTTGGGGTGACCCCAGCGGTACAGTTAACACAACATCTAGAACTGTATCACTTAACACATCCTCTTTATCTATCTATGCTGCTAGCGAGACTGCTATATGTGGTAATGGTAGGTGTCAATCAGGAGAAGGTTGTAATGAGGCTTACTACTGTACAGCAGATTGTCCTTCATGTCCTTCAGGTGGTACTACTGGAAGCAGTGGCGGGGGCGGTGGTGGTAGCAGTGTAACAACAGCTCAATGTGGAAATAATATCTGCGAAACAGGAGAAAACCGGGACAACTGTCCACAAGACTGTGGAGCACCAGAGACACTCTTCAGTCTGAGGACAAATTTAACAGAAGTTCAAATGGATTTAGGGCAAGAGAGTACTTATTTACTCTGGATTACCAACAACTTAAATTCCAACCTAAACGTTTCTATCTCAACGATTGGAACTGTCAGTAGATTTGTTAATCTAGAAAAATCAATCTTAGCAGTAGGACCTAGGAAAGAAGAAATCGTCAGGATATATGTTAAAATTCCGAACGACGCTGATCCAGGAACGTACACTGGACAACTAAATATAGTCGGGAACAACAAAACTCAAACTATTCCTGTGACGATAACTGTTTCTCTGAAAGGTGAAGTTTATTTAGACGTAGTAGTAAAGGCATTGGATAAAAAAGTTAATATCAACGACACAGCCAAGTTTCTTATCACACTCTACGATATGGGATTCAACAAGAGGTTTAATGCTGTTTTAAGTTATATAATAAAAGAATATGAAACTGATAATATTGTTCATGTGGAGAACGAGACTAAGTTTATAGAATCAACACAATCATTCCAGAAAACAATTCCTCTATCCGGTTTGAATATAACGCCAGGTCGTTACTTTTTTGAAGTGAGAGTAAAGTATGGAGCTAATTCTGCATCACAGCAAGACGATTTTGAGATCGTTAAATCTTTCTGGACAACTCAACATATAAACACAACTGTTATTATAGTCTTAATAACTACGTCTGCGATTTCTATTCTATACACAAGAAAAAGATACATACAGTGGAAATTCGCAAAAGCAAGGTACATATTCCCAATCGATTTCAACAAGTTACCCAAGGGTAAGATCTGGCTAGGTAAAATAGCTGAGACCAATAAAAAGGCTTACTTTGATATGAACGACCTCAAGACACATATACTGACAGCAGGTGCAACTGGTTCTGGAAAGAGTGTGTCTGCTTGCATTTTTGTTGAAGAATTGTTAAAAGAGAAGATACCAGTCATCGTCTTCGACCCAACCGCACAATGGACAGGATTTGTGAGACCATGCAGAGATCCTAATTTGTTGAAATACTATAGAGAATTTGGCCTGAGTATAAACGACACTAGACCTTATAACGGGATGATATATGAAATAACAGACCCGAACGTGAATATAGATTTCAAGAAGTACATGAACCCCGGTGAGATAACAGTCTTTACTCTTAACAAGCTTAAAACAGGAGAATACGACATTGCTGTGAAAAACATAATAGATACAATATTTGCTCAAGGTTGGGAAGAATCTACAAAAATCAAGATGGTTGTTGTGTTTGATGAAGTGCATCGTCTGTTGGAAAGATACGGTGGTACTGGTGGTTATGTTGCCCTAGAAAAAGCATGCAGAGAATTCAGGAAGTGGGGTATCGGTTTGATCATGGCCTCACAGGTATTGTCAGACTTTAAAGAGGCAATAAAAGGTAACGTTTTGACAGAAATACAACTGCACACAAAATCGTTGGGTGACTTATCCAGGGTAGAGAAGAAGTACGGTCTTGATTATGTAAAGAGAGTGACGAAACTAGAAATAGGAGTTGGAATGATGCAGAACCCGAAGTACAATGATGGTAGACCATGGTTTGTTGCTTTCAGGCCAACATTCCATGAACCACACAAGATTCTTGATGTAGACTTAGAGACTTATAAAGAATACACTTCCTTACTCGAAATCATAGAGATGAACATAGAATCGATAGAAAAGTCTGGGAAGGACATATTCGACCTTAGGACCGAATTAAAACTGGCTAAAGACAAGTTGAAGAAGGGTAGGTTCAGGATGGCTAAAATATATATTGATTCGTTGAGAAAACATTTAAACATAGGTGAGATAAATACCTGAAGAAAAGAAATCTGGTTTTGGAAAAATTTTTGGTATGCTTAAAGGTAAAGAGAAAACCGAATCTTTACCGCAAGAAACCAATACGAAACCGGTTCCCGAAGAAACTGAAGAAAAGAAAGAAGAAGTAAAACTAGAAGAAGAACCAAAAGAAGAAGTCGTAGAAGAGGAAAAAGGTTTTGAAGAGATTGAAAAGGAAGAAGAAAAAAAGTTGGAAGAAGCCAAGAAAGACAAACAAGAGAAAGAAGCAAAAGAATTGACGGAAAAATATGGTATAACGAAGGGAATACCTAAACGGGAAATTGAAGAAGAATTCGTTGAAACTCCTAAAAAAACAAAAGAAGAATTTACCGAATCAGAGATACCGGAATTACTTTTAAGGTTGGAAAAGATAGACGGGAAATTAGAAGTCTTTGACAATTCTAAGAATGAAGTAAACGAAAGGGTTACACAGCTAGCAGAAGAAATCGGTGAATTGAGAAGTATGATAATGGAAAGAGAAAGGTCTTTTACTAAGATGGAAACAGAATTTGAAACCGTAAAAGAATCTGTTAGTGGACTTGAACCGATGAGAATAAAGAGTGCTTTCGAGAAAAGAAAGATGGAAATATTGGAAAATAAAGCGAAGATAGAAGAACTGGAAGTTTTAGTTAGAGCATTGGGGGAAGAAGTTAAAAAATTCAGGGGACTTCTGGAAAAAATAAAGAGTTTTGAGAACATCGCTGATTTATCTTTTGACATTGATAGGAAAGTTTCTGAAGTCCGTGAGGTAAAGGATTATGCTGATAAAATTGCTGCAAAAGTAGAGGGTATATTTTCTGAATTGAACACAAAAGTCAGTCAATTGGAAGGACAGAGAGAAAAAGTAGAAAAACTAGACGAGTTGAGTATAGAGGTGACCAAGATGTTGGATGAGGTCAGTGTGAAACTCACTAAGTTCGTAGAAGAAAAAGATTTGAAAGAAATGCAGAAAACGATGGAAGAAAATTTCAAGAAAATTTTGGAGAGCAAAGCACCTGTTGTAAAGATTAAAGGGGATCAAGTTATTCAAGTGTTCCAAAACAGAATGTCAGAATTAGATTCTCGCATCTCAAAGTTAAAATCTGTGGTTGAAGCTCAAAATTCTGTGATTAACAATGTTATTCAATATTTAGAGGGCGGAACAAGAGAAACAGCTCAACAACCGAGACAAACTTATCAGGAAATTTAAAACGCCGAGAGAGGGATTTGAACCCCCAAGTCCGTGAGGACACAGGTTTTCCAGACCTGCGCACTACCTGGTTATGCGATCTCGGCATCAAATCCATTTCTTTGTCATGTTCAACAACAAATCTATCCCAGCAACTATTATAGCTATTTCTAGACCTAAATTACTTAAGTATAATATCGCAAACACAGCCAAAGGTTTTAATACCAAATCTAAGAATGATTTTACGAACAAGAATTTTGTTACTAAATCTGCTATTATCGATAGAATCAGAACCCAACCTATACCTATTCCAAGAAAATAATCTATCCCGAAGACTATGAACTTAACCAATAAAGAAATCATATCAAAACCCAATATGAACAAAACGATACGAAAACTTTCTCCTAAACTTAAAGGGTTAAACCATGCTATTATTATCAGAGCTAATCCAACAACTTGTCTTAATATGCTCATAACATAATATTATTTTCTTCTTTTAAATTTTCTAAAGAATCTTTTAAGACTGGAAGAACTTTCATATTCAACGCCGACTAAATTGGCAGCAATTTTCATGAAATGATCACAAATCACAGATTCGGGTTTATACTGGAATATTGGCATACCCAATGCTGTACTGTTCATCACATCTTCATTAAAAGGAATAGCTCCAAGAATGGAAACTTTAAAGAAATCTTTTGCATCTTCCATCTTCATTTCCGTTTCACTTTTTCTTACCATGTTGAACACTATGTGCATATCCTTATGTTCCAGTTTACTCAGGAATTCCGCGCACCTCACCATGTCAGTTATGTTTGGAACTGTAGGAGTTGTAACGAACAATATTTCTTCTGCTGTTTTTAACACAGATATCGCCTCATCTCCCAGACCAGGCGCTGAATCTAAAAATATGAAATCAAAGGTCTTTTTTTTGGATAATTTTGATATGTATGTACTTAATTTTTCAACATCGATATCCATGTCTTTCAATTCTTCAGATGCTGGTATGAACATCACGCTACCATGACTCAATGGGGCAAATTTTACATCCACTTCTCCCCTGAAGATATCGCTCAGAGTTATTGAATAGCTCTCTGCACCTAGATAATAAGCTACATGTGGCGTTGATATGTTACAATCGATAATCAAAACCTTTTTTCCAAAACGACTTAAGGCAATGGCTAGATTAACCGCGAATGTAGTTTTTCCCACACCACCCTTCCCAGAAACTATACCCATGACTCTTGTCAAAACATCACACTCTATTGATTGTTAGGCTTTTTTTAAAACTTAAATATTTATCTATTTTTTAAAAAGATAGATTTCATTTGTTTTAAATCATATAGGATCTTTTAAACCATGCCCAGTCAGAACACAAACGATAGTTCCTTTTAACCTATTCAATTTCAATAATCCAGTCAAAGAAACAGCACCAGATGGTTCAACGTACAATCCTTCTTTACTTGAGACTAATTTCAGAGTTTTCAATATTTCTTTATCGCTAACCTTATCTACCAACCCTTTTGAATCTTTCAAAGCTTTCAACGCCTTCTGTCCGTCTAAAGGATCACCACACTCTATGGCGGTAGCGATTGTCCTTGGGTTATCGATTGGTTCAACTTTTTTCTTTTCCTTTTTGAATGCGTCAGCAATTGGAGAACAACCATCAGCTTGTATTCCAATCATCTTCGGTAATTTGTCAATCAATTTAACTTTTTTCAAATCGTTGAACGAATCCCAGATAGCATATATTAAGGTTCCATTACCCATCGGGCAAACAACATAATCAGGAACCTTCCAGTTCATCTGGTCTGCGATCTCAAAACCAACAGACTTTTCGCCTTCTCCACGATAAGGATAATCCCCCATCAAATAACTTCCACTTTTTCTTGCGTACAATTCACATTCTTTTGCTGTTTTTGAATATTCGCCTTTTACTTTGACTATCTCTGCTCCGTATGCTTTAATTTGTTTTATTTTTAAGTCCGATACGATTACATTTTCAGGTAGGAATATTTTACACTTCACCCCAGCTTTAGCACAATAAGCCGCAACAGAAGCACCCATGTTACCTGTTGAGGCGCAGCAGACCTCTTTCATCCCTAATTCAACAGCCTTACTCACTTCAACAGTTGTTCCCCTATCCTTGAAACTTCCTGTAGGGTTCATGCCCTCAAACTTGAACCATACTTCTTTATTTTTATCAGAAAAGTATCTTGATTTTAACAAAGGAGTCCCACCTTCCATTAAAGTGACTTTATTCGAAATATCGATTAAAGGATAGAACATCCAGTACTTCCAATGCCAGGTATGTTCCCTCAAAAACGATTCTTTAACGATAGCATCTTCTATCTTTTTGTAATCATAAACGATGTCCAAAGGTCCCTTGCATTTCTTGCAGTGGATTAAATTTTTTTCTGGTCTATGATTTTTACCGCATTTAACACAAATGAAAGACTTAACTAAAACCATGTGTATTATTTGGAATTTTTAAGTTAAAAATTAACTTTTAACTACCATGAATATTTTTCCAAATAAAAATATACTTCATATGTTTATATGGCGTTGAACTTTTTATGCCAATAACATACTTCACTTTTTCTAAATAATCTCATCGATAAGTTTTTTGTAATTATTGTATTTTTTGAATTGACCAATTTTGTTTTTTAAGTTGACAATAATACCTTTTAAATCTAGTATAGAATTTATCAAACTCCACTCCTCCATAAGTATTGAATTCTATTTTTTCATATTTCGTCATTTTTTCAAACAATTCGTCCCAAGCCTTTCCTAATTCTTCGGGTTTATATTTTCTTCTTAATTCCACAAAATATGGGGTTTTTGATAATTTTTCTCCCCATAAAGCAGCCCCAAAACAAGAAAGCCATAAATGATAGAAATCGATTATATTTTTAGTTTTAATACTTTTTGATGTCAGTCTGTTGTACAAAATAATCATACTTTTCTTTATGTTGTATGTTCCTCGTTTTTTCATAATATTAAGTCTATATTTATTATCTTCGAATCTTTTAGTTGCTTTCCTTGACATTATTTTTGAGACAATTTCTTCAGGATTTAATTTATTACCTACCACTTCCATCAAATCATATTCTAAAAGAAGCCTAATTTTTGTAGCAGAAATTTTTTTATTTACAATGTCTTCATCCGAAACTACTGTACCTTCTTCCCAATTTACACTATTTGGGTCTCCCAGTAAATATTTTGCAGTTATTGATTTCACTTTAAACTTAATATTTCCCATAAGGCCAATTAATGAAAGTTAAACTTTTAAATTCATTTTTTCTGAAAATTTAAGGACTCGAACCCATTTGAGTATGGATTCCATCGGATCTAGAATTAACTAGATTTCTTGTTACTACTTTTTAGTACGAAGATGTACTTCATCGGCATGAAAGACTCTAAATCAGTAGTGTAACCGCATCTTTTACAGATATAACCGATATGGATTTTCTTGTTTGACAAATTTTTACCGTATATTTTACCCACTTTTTTATCACAAACAGGACATCTTTCTAATTTTGTCATCTTAGGAGTTTTTTTAGTCTTAGCCTTTATCTCCACGTTAGGAATCTTTATCACGAGTTCTTTCACTCTTCTAGGTGAAAGTACGTATTTTTTATCGTATTTTTTCAATTCATACAATACATGAGAACATAAATCTTCCTGTGATTCAACAACACCTCTTTTTTTGAGAACTTCTTTTATTATACTGATGACAAAATCTGGTCTAGGAATTTTTTTAGATACCATACTCTCTATTCTACTTTAAATTTTCATTCTTTAAATTAATTTACATGGAGATAAGGAATGGACAAAAAGAAGACTTAGAAGCTATAAAAGAAATATCATCGATTTCTTTGAAAGTAATACTTCCGATGAAACATTTTAAAAAACATTTGGATAATACACTAGTCGTGGTTGAAAATAAAAGAATCATCGGTTTTCTAATTTTCAAAAATGAATATGTCATGAATTTTGCGGTTCATCCTGAATTTAGAAAGAAAGGTATAGGAAAAAAATTGATCGAAGAATTGAAGAAAAAATTTAAAATAATAAGATTGAGAACAAGAGAAAACAACAAAAATGCCATTGACTTTTTAAACAAAATTGGGTTTAAACAAAAAAGAAAAATAGAAAGATACTATTCTAATGACGATAATGCAATAGAAATGGAATGGAAAAAATGACTATTCTATGTAAATCCCAGGTTTACCAAATCTAGCTCTCTTAGCCTTATTCTCCGGATCATATTTTTTTGCGTCATCAAACTTGAAAATTTTTACATTTTCAAAATCAAACTCATCCTTCAAGAAACTAGTTGTTTGTTGTAAGTTTGTCAATTCTTTTTCTGTTTGAACATACAAATAGAGATTCTTATTCTTCTTCGATAGTTTAATAACCTGTTTTATATCCTCACAAATTTTCATAAACATATCTTCTTCTTTCACAATATCTTCATCTATTTTCTTCGAATCAAATTCTGGCCATTTTTCAAGTAAAATAAATTTATCTTTACCCATATTTTGCCAGATTTCTTCTGAGATGAAAGGTGCATAAACACTCAAGACTTTTGTTATAGTTTCTAACGCATAATTTACTATCGCTCTATTCTTCTCTTCAGACCTTTTCAAGTACCATTGCAAATCGTTAATCATAGAATGGAAATAAGTGAGAGCAGACCTATTTTCAACATTCTCAAGATGATTAGTGATATTTTTAATGTAGTTCTGAAATCTAGAAATCAACCATGTGTCTATCGGTCTCTTCAACATCACTTTTCCTTTGTCATAATACTTCTCCACAATTCCGTGGAATGAACATAATTTATTCTTCCAAGCAACCACATCTTTCTCAGACCAGTTTGCATCGTTCAACCCTTCTGCAGAATCCATCAAAGCTATTCTAGTTGCATCAGTACTGTATTTTTCTATGGCATCTTTCAATAAAATAAAATTTCCTTTTGATTTACTCATTTTTACTCCTTCCACGTTTAGCATACCATTCACTGTAAAACCTCTAGGCCATCTTTCTTGATTTTCAGGCCAAACAGCTGTGTGGTGAAATATGCAAAAAGTTAGATGATTTGGAATGAGTTCTTTTGCTGAACCGCGTAAATCAAAGCCATACCAGTATTCAAACTCTTTTCTCATTTCTTGTAAGGTTTCTTTACTAATACTTCTTTCTTCAGAAATTTTCTTTATATCTCCTTTTCCATGGAAAACAAATTCAAATACATCATCATTAAGTTGGTCTGGTTCTATCTTTTCCGAATTTATGTAATTTGCAATCGTATAATAAGCCATGTAGATAACAGAATCGCTCAATGTCTCAACAATCCATTCTTGATCCCATGGCAACCTTGTTCCAAGACCAGACTTTCTTGCACATGCCTTATCTTCTAACCATTCAATTATCGATTCAAAATTTTTTCTCGCTTCCTCCGGATGAATCTTCATATTTCTCAAGCATATTCTTACTTTTTCTTTCCACCTCTCATCAGAAAATTTCAAGAACCATTGGTTCTCTAAAATTTTAACATGACACTTAGTCCCACATCTGCATATCACTTCACCAGAAGGCTCCCACATATGAGATGCTGCGTTAATCTTCTGGAAGTCTTTGGATAAATCTTCTTTTACCTGCGAAACTTTCATACCTTGATATTCGCCGCAGTTCTCTTTGAGTACGCCTTGGTGGAATTCTTTCTTGTACAGCAGATTGGTTGCCTTGTCCAATTTTTCAAATTCATTTTGATTTTTGACATCAAGTTCTTTGCACAAATCAACAGCAGGATGTTCACCTAAACCTGGAGTCTTGACAACTGATATGGGTTTAATGCTTTTCACTTCGTCTATGTTCATTCCATATTTTTTTAAGAAACTTGGGTTGTTTATTAAATCCATTAGCCCAGCCCAATCATACGGGGCATGAGAAGGAACTGACATCACTAAGCCTGTCGTATTATCTGGACTAACAAAACTTGCTGGTAGGATTAAAATTTCATTCATCAAGACTGGGTTGATACAGTGTTTACCTATCAATTCTTCGCCTTTTATTTTACCTTTTATTTTAACTGAGTGCATTTGATCTTTCAATTTTTCTGCGCAACTTTCGCTTATTATCCAAACTTCTTTATCAACTTCTGCTTTTACGTACTCCACATCAGGCTTAATCCAGACATTTGTAACGCCATAGATAGTCTCAGGCCTTAACGTGGCCATCGGTAATATTTCACCGGAAGGAAGCTTGAACTTAAACAAGATATAATTGATTGGAGCTTCACCTTCTCCTTGAAGCCTATCATGATCACCAGTCGGGCTCTTACAGTTAGGGCACCAAACAACAGGATGTGTACCCTGAGCAACATAACCTTTATCCTTTAAAAGTCGATACTGCCATTCGATGAAACGGTTGAACGTTGGATCGATAGTCGTAAAGCTTCTTCTCCAATCTACAGATACACCTAATCTATCGGCGTCTTGTTTTATCCTCTTCTGCCAATACCTCACGATGAACTTAGGGTCTTTAAATTTATTCACATCCTTTTCAGGTACACCAGAGTCTATCAAAACTTTTTTCTGAATTAAATCCCCTTTCTTCAGTCTTTCTGTAGCGCCAACGATAGGTTCACCAGTTGCATGAAAAGCAAATGGAAATAGGACGTTGAAACCTTGCATTCTTTTAAACCTTGCCATAACATCCAATCTAGTCAAAGTAAAAGTATGGCCTAGGTGGAGAGGACCATCAACATATGGGAAAGGAAAATTAACAAAATATTTCTTTCTTTCACCAAGATTAGCTTCAAATATTTTCTTATCTGTCCATCTCTGGCGCCATTTTTCTTCTATTTCTTTAAAATTTAAATCAACGATAATAAATCACCTTTTAAACCTTAATCATGTTTAAGATTTATAAAATTAAATAAAAATTAACTATGGTGTTTATAAATGGGCCTGTAGCTCAGCTTGGACAGAGCAGCAGCCTTCTAAGCTGATGGTCGAGGGTTCAAATCCCTCCAGGCCCAAACTAATTTTAAAACATTTATTAACTCGAATAAAATTATATTTAGGAGGTATTTTGATGTCTGAGAGAGGTGAAGCTATAGTAAGAATCTTTATAGGAATTGTATCTGGTATACTCTTGAATATTTGGAAAATTGTAGTAGCAATTCTAGCGATATTCCATTGGATATATGTGATATTGACTGGTGAAAGACATGCAGGACTTGCTAAATTCTCTAATCAGTATTGCACTCAAGACTATAAATTCAATAGATACATGACTTTTGTAACCAATGAGAGACCATTCCCATTCAATGGAACGGGTAAAGATGTACTACCAGTTTCGATAAAGAAAAAATGATTTAACATTTAAAGAAAAGCCAGTTTTTTTCTTGATTTTTGAATTTTATTAGACAATATCGTCCTTTAATTTTCTTACCGTTTATATGAATTACCATTTTATCTGTTGTTTTTTCTTCTAAATTGTAAGTTCCCTTATCCCATATTTCAACAGTTCCAGCACCGTACTCACCTTCTGGTATTTCACCTTCAAATTCTGCATAATCAACCGGATGGTCCTCAGTTTGGACAGCCAATCTTTTGACATTTTTTTCTACTGGCGGTTCTTTAGGAATAGCCCAACTTTTTAAAACACCATCCATTCCTAACCTTAAATCGTAATGTAAATGAGAAGCATAATGTTTTTGAATGACGTAAATTTTATCCTTATCTTTCTTTAGTTTACCTTCTGGTTCATTGGTTTTTTTAAAATTTCTCAGTTTATTGTATTCTTCAAGACTCATGTTTATCCTGGTAGAAATTTAGTTAAACAGAACATTATTAAAATTCCCATGAACAAGGAAAACCCCTCTAGAATTATTGTTTGTGTTTTTATTTCTTTATGTAGATCTGGTACTATATCAACAAGAGACAGATAGATAAAACCACCACCTGCAATCGATAAAAGGATTGGTGTAATGTTCTGAAAAATATTAGCAAAAAATATGGTTATCAAACCACCGACTACAGATAAAAGTGCAGATAATAGGTTGAAGAATAATGCTTTTCTTGGTTTTAAACCACCTTTTATTAAAATTCCAAAATCCCCCATCTCTTGTGGTATTTCGTGTGATGCTATTGCTATAGTTGAAATTATCCCAACTTGTAAATTCGTTAAAAACCCAGCTGCAATTATAGTACCATCGATAAAATTGTGGACACCATCCCCGACTAAGTTTAAATAAACTGATGGTTGTATTTTTGCATGTTGTTCATGATAACGATGACAATGGTGCCAATGAATGTATCTTTCTACTATGAAAAAAATCAATATCCCGATTAGAATATAAAAGAAAGTATTTTCTTTGATAATTTTTGTAGCTTCTGGTAAAACATCAAAAAAAGATGCTCCTAACATTGTCCCAGCTGCAAATGCAACAAGAACAAGTAATATTTTTTTAAAAAAATCTTTTTTGAAAGAGATTGTTATCAAACCAATTAAGGATATTAAACTCACGAGAATTGTTGAGACCAAAACTAATAATATATTTTCCAACATTTTTTACACTATTAATCATTGTATTTATAAAATTAATCTCTAATTGAAAATAAAAATGATATATTTAAATAGTTTGAGAGTGATTAATTCTCAGTTAAATAAAAATGGTGAACATGAAAATGCCAGAGTATGAAGATGAATTTGAAAAAGAAGAAGACGACGAAGAAAGCGGCGAAGACGAAGATTGGTAACAACTCAAAAAATTCAGTGAACCTATTTTTTTGTTTTTATTCTTTTTAGAAAACTCTAAATACATAAGCTATTAAAATAATTCCTACGACCCAGCAGTAATATGAGAATAGATAAAACTTCTCTTTTTGTATAGTTTTAAATAGAAATTTTAAAGATACATAACCAATTATTCCTGCTATCACCGTTCCTATAAACATAGGAGCTAATAATGCGTTATCTCCAATACCAAATTTAATAATCTCAAAAAAATTTGCACCGATTATTGCAGGAATAGATAGTAAAAAAGAAAACTCGAAAACAATTTTTTTCTCAATATTCCTGAGTAAACCCATCGAGATAGTTGAACCACTTCTTGATATTCCTGGTACTAAAGCGATAGCTTGTGTAAAACCAATCAATACAGAATCGGAAAAATTTAGCTTGTTTCTACCATTCTTATTTTTTGTAAAATACAATAATATTCCGGTAACGATTAATGATACACTGACTAAAAACAGATTATTGAAAAAATATTCAATATAATCATGTAACAGAAATCCAGCAAAACCTACCGGTATACTCCCGATTATTATAAATAATCCTAATTTCCCTTCCTGAGATTTAAAATCAAGCTTCAAAAAACTTTTAATAATTTTCAATATATCCTTCCAAAACAAAACAAAAACTGCAAACAAACTTCCAATATGAAGCATCACATCGAATAATAACGGTACTTCTATTTTCAACAATTGTTGAGCTATCACTAAATGACCAGAACTGGATATTGGTAACCATTCTGTTAAACCTTGAATAAAACCCAACAGTATCGCTTCTAGTAAGGTCGTCATATATTTTCTTTGTTTTCCCAGTCTTTTATTTGTAACGCTAAACTTAATAAAACTGAAAAGATAATTAAAATTGATTAGATGACTAGGCTGATTTTGCTTACTTCTGGAAAAGGTGGTGTAGGAAAGACAACTTTAACTTCTAACTTAGCTGCTGCTTTGGCTGAATTCGGTGAAAATGTAATAGCGATGGATACTAACCTAACGACACCAAACCTGGGTTTACATCTGGGTTTACATTTAGCTCCAAAAACACTCCACGATGTCCTCAAGGGAGAAAGTAGATTACAAGATGCTATATATCCTCATCCACTTGGTTTTAAAGTGATACCCGCTGGTTTAGGGTTAGATGACCTTAAGGGCGTAGATGTTGGAAGATTACCCGAAATAAGCTTTAGTCTACTCGGAAAAGCTGATTATGTCATCATGGATGGCGCCCCCAGTTTGGGAAGGGAGACCATGTCTGCTCTCTCTGCATCAGATGAAATAATTATAGTGACGAACCCAAATTTGCCAGCGGTAGCAGATGCGTTAAAGATATTGAAAATTGCTCAAGAATCAAACATCAAAGTCATCGGTACAGTCGTTAACAGAATAACAGGAAGTAAGCACGAACTAACGAATGAAGAAATAAAAGGAATACTTGGTACTCCAATAATCGCAGAGATACCCGAAGACGATAATGTTGCTTTAAGTATAGCTGCAAAAAAACCATTGGTTCAATACGTGCCCAACTCACCTGCTTCTTTGGAAATAAGAAGATTGGCTGCTTTGTTGAGTGGAAGAAAATATGAAAAACCAAAATTAATTAAGAATAGAAATTTAGTACAGAGATTAGTTGTTTGGTTAAGGAGATAATTTCATTTTATAAAATCCTAAATTATCTTTTGTTGATTAATATGATTTACAAAGATTGGGTTTATGGTACTGTTAAGATAGAAGATGAAGTTATATTAGACTTGATGAATACAAATGCTGTTCAAAGGCTCAAGGGAATAAACCAAGGAGGTCCACTATTTTTACTCAATCCTAATCATTTTTTGAATAAATATAAAACGACAAGGTTCGATCATTCAGTTGGTGTATGCATACTTCTTAAAATATTTAATGCATCATTAGAAGAACAAATTGCTGGTCTTCTGCATGACATATCACACATGGTTTTTTCGCATGCAACAGATTTTTTATTCAACCGCAACATGCAACAAGATTATCATGAAATTTTTCATGAAAAAATGATCCTTAATTCCGAAATACCATTTGTTTTAAAAAAACATAACGTCAATGTAAAAGACATTCTGGATAATAAAAAATTTACATTATTAGAAAGAAATTTACCTGATTTATGTGCAGATAGGATTGATTATTTTCTTAGAGACATGTGTGTTTATGATTCTTTAATTAAAAAGAAAGTTAATGAAATTCTGAATTCTTTTACTGTCTTCAAAAAAGAAATAGTATTCACAAGTTTAGATTCAGCAAAATTATTCGCACAAAAATTTATAGAAGCCAATAAAATGCTTTATTGTAACCCACTTCAGTCATCCTTGTTCAAAATAATATCAGATGTTTTGAAATCGGCAATGTCAAAAGGATTTATAATTGAGGATGATTTGTTTTCTACTGATAATTTAATTTTGGAGAAATTACGAAATTCAAATGATGAAGAAATTATAGATAAATTGAATTTAATTTCTAACATGGAAGTAATAGAAAACAAAAACAATTATGATTTTCACTTGAAATCTAAAGTACGGTGCGTAGACCCAAAAATCATAGCCGATGAAAAATTAGTAAGACTATCAGACTTAGACGAATCTTATAAAAAAACAATGAATGATTTTATTTCTAAGACATCAAACGGCTTTTTTACAAAAATCATAAAGAAGAATTTTAATTAATTATTTTGTAATCAATTTTTTAATTTTGTCAACTAAGCTAAAGAATTTTTTACATCTCTCGTATTTGTATCTTGGTCTAGGTATGTCTATTTGTATATCACCGATTATCTTACCTGGTCTTGCTGAAAAAACTATTATTCTATCAGCCATATAAACTGCTTCATCAATAGAGTGAGTAACCATAATGAAATTATCAGTAATATTTGTCTTATCTGTCCAAATGTCTAAAACCTCTTTTCTCAACGATTCGGCTGTTAACGCATCTAATGAAGAGAAAGGTTCATCCATAAGTAAAATTTCTGGTTGTAATGCTAATGCTCTTGCAATTCCAACCCTCTGTTTCATACCACCCGACAGTTCATACGGATAAGTGTTCTTAAAATCTTCTAAATCAACATCTTTTATAAAACGAAGTGCTATTTCCCTTCTTTTCTTTGGTTCGATTCTATGAATTTCCATAGGAAGTTCAACATTTTCTAGTACAGTCTTCCAAGGCAACAAACCAAATTGTTGAAAAATCATAGTTATTTCAAAGGTTGGAGCAATTATAGGTTCCCCGTGAAAAAAGACTTTTCCTATATCAGGTTTTTCAAGTCCTCCTATTATCCTCAACAATGTTGACTTTCCACAGCCAGAAGGGCCTACTAACACCAAAAATTCATCCTTGTTTACTCCAAAGTTAATGTCCTCTAGAACAAAAATCTTCTTACCCTCGCTTATGAAACTTTTTGTTATATTTTTAACTTCTAACAACGCCATATCCTACGCCTCTATTTCATATTTTTTTGTTTTAGATAATAATTTATCCCATATAAATTTTTCCATTAATATGATGATAGTTGAAATTATGAAAAGTATGAACACTAATAGTATTGTGTTTCCTTTTTCATAACCTTCTTTACTTAAAAAGGACCCCAACCCAGGAATTGATAAAGGTTCTTTACCATGAGGCATGTATTCAGCGAATATTATAGTATTCCAACCTGTGCCCCAAGAAAGTAAACTACCCGTGATTAAGGCTGGCAATATTGCTGGAAGGATGATATGTCTGATCCTGTTCATTCCTTTAAAACCAAATATTTTTGATACTTCTCTTGTTTCCTCAGGAATACTCTTAACTGCAGCTACAACGTTCAAGAACATATACCATATCATATCTAGAACTAACATAATTATAGCAGTGATTTCTAGACCCATTCTACCGCCAAAAATTTGACTTAAATACACAAAAAGTATCGGAAACAAAGCCAGTATCGGAACAGCTTGACCTATATCGTACAACGGATAGAATATTGTAGCAAATTTCTTGTGTTCGGCTGCTAAAACCCCCATCAATATTGCTAAACATAATGAAATCAAATATGCTATCGTTAATCTTGAAAGTGTAAAAAAGGTATAAACTGGTAGATTGAATGTTTCTGGAACAAGGATAGATTCTTTAATCGTTTTAAGATTTAATATTCCTTTGTTGATCGTGTAGATTGCGATTAAAAATATTAAAGCAACTATTGAAACTGAAATTATTATTTGCCTTAAAGAATAATCTTTGTGTTTAGATTCTGGTAAAATTTTGTGTCTAAATTTAAAATGCAATTGAAATCTTCTTTTGGTAAGTTTCTTTTCTTCTTTGAGACTGAACATTCCCAGCTTAAACAAAGGCATATAACCAGTACTACTGACTTTATCCATCAACCTGTGCCATGTAAAGTGGTTTATGAACATTACGATAGCGGTAATCAAAACCAAGATAATTATAGCCAAGTTTGTATCGCTGTAGACATAAACGGATTTAGCTAAGAATGATCCCAGTCCGGGGAGAGAATAAATTTTACCAGCATAAGTTATGTATTCAGCTGCTATCATGAAGAACCAACCATCACACCATGCCAGGATACTTCCAGAAATAAGGGCTGGTATGATAGCTGGTATTATCACGTTAGTGACAAATCTTAAACCCTTTATGTTGAATGCTTTTGCCGCATCGATTATGTTAATCGGTATGCTTTTGATTGCCCCAACAACACCAAAAAATATGGACCAAACCATCGAAGTGAACAAAAGAAATATAGAAGCTAATTCCAAACCAATAACTCTACCTGGGAAGAATGAGATAAACAGAATAAGGACTGCAGGGAAATATCCTAGGATTGGTATTGACTGCATTATATTGAACGTTGGTGTTATTATCATCGACGCCTTTTTGCTCATCGAAACTAATATACCGAACGATAAACCGAATGCAAGTGAGATGAGAAGTGTAACAGTTATTCTCAAAAGAGTTCTAAAAGTATAGTAAGGTAAATTTTGAACTTCAGGATTTTTCACTTTATTCATTATCAGTGAGTATAGAACGATTAAAAACAGAATTCCAACTATGAAAGATAGAAGATATATTTTCAAAGATTTTTTCATAAGTAGTAAATTATTTTTTTAATGGTTTAAATCTCTTACTTTGATTTCATGAATTCTTCTAATTTACCGAAGGCTTCATCCATTATCTCAACTGGCGGTAATATAACAGAACGGAAATGATCTTTGCCATAGACGGGATCAAAACCAGAACCATTAGGTATGACAAGGCCTGTATTTTCTAGAACATCCAGACTGAATTCCTTATCAGTTTTCCATTGTCCTTTTAAATCAACTTTCGGAAATATGTAGAAGGCTCCTTCTGGTTTCTGAGTTTGAATTCTATTAATTTCATTCAACCTCTTGTGAGCGAATTCAGCCCTTTCTTTTAATTTCCTGTTCATCTCTTTTATGTGATCTTGTGGGCCTTTGAATGCTACAGCACACGCCTTCATTACTGGTGTGCATGCAGACAACCTTTGTCTCGATTCAGAATTTACAGCATTTTTTAAATCACCCAATTTATTTGTCGGGTCATGGAAGAACATGTAACCCACTCTCCATCCCGGCACTAAGTAAGCCTTTGAAAAACCGTTCAAACCTATGACAGGAACGTCTTTTACTAATGAAGCAACGCTAACATGTTCAGTTTTTCCGAATATCAACTGGTCATAAATTTCATCAGAAATAAGGGTTAAGTCATTCTCCGCTGCTATGTCAACCATCTCTTTAATAGTGGATTTGTTGTCTACAGTACCAGTAGGGTTATTCGGGTTTATTATTACTATTGCTTTAGTTTTTTTGTTGATTTTTTTTCTTAAGTCATCTACATCTGGGTTCCAGCCTTCTTCCTCTATTTTCTTGTAGCCAACCGGTAAACCACCTAAAAACTTAATGTATTCTATGTATGGAGGATAAGCTGGTCCTGGTAATAGAACTTCGTCTCCTCTGCCTGGTTCGATCATAGCACCGAAAAGAAAATGTAAACCTTCACTTATCCCCTGAGTTATAACAACATCATCATTCGTTAACTGCAAATTATTTTTCTTGTTTTCTCTCTCAACTACGGCTTCTATTAATGCCTTATCACCTTGAGAATCCGAGTAATGACCACTTTTCCCTTCAATCGCTTTTATCAATTCTTCTTTTATGTAATCTGGCGTGTCAAAATCGAAAACGTTCGGGTCGCCGATGTTAAAATAATATATTTTTTTACCTTGGGCTTGTAATTTTTTTGCAGGAATTACGAGATCCCTTATCGGGGAATGAAGATTCCTAGAACGTGCACTTGGTTGCATAACATCATTTTCTTAGTTTATATTTAAAAAGTTTTACCACTCTTCAATTTAAATCTTTAACTGCTCAAAATTTATATATTAAAAATCTCTGGTAGTCTTTTATGCCAATATTAGCAAAGAGAATAACAGTCGAAAAACCAGATTATACTTCTCAAGTAATGAAATGGTTGGAAGAAAAAAGATTATACCCTGATGAAAATTTTTCAGCTTCTGGTGGTGCACCTAGTATAGCAATTTCTGATGAACTTTGGGATCCTTTTTGTGATACACTTAAAAAAGCTCGTAAAGAAGCCTTTTCTTATAGACCTCCATTTGGTTCCTTTAAAACTAGAGAAAAATTGGCAGAAGGATTAAGAAAAACTTTAAATATTAAAATTGAAACACCTCAGGTTTGGCAAACTTTTGGAGGTCAACATGCGATATTTAGTTCCATGGGTATGATTCTTGATCCTGGAGATAAAATAATCAAATTAGATCCTGATTATATGGCATATTCGCCTGTTGCTGAGTACTTGTCAGCAGAAGTGGTCGAATTCCCAATTCTAATGGAAGACAAATATCAAATTGATGTCGATAAACTTAGAAAGGTTTTAGAAAGAGATAAAAAAAACAAAGGAGTCGCTTTCTCTTCACCAGCAAACCCACATACCAAGAGACAAGAACCAAGTATTATTAAAGAATTAGCCCAAGTTTTAATAGAGTTAGATAGAGTTGGAATACAAGATATTGCATACATTCATAACACGAGAGGCACCCAAGAATTGCTATATAATTATTGCCCAGAAAATTCTATTACTATTGGTTCAGGATCTAAGTGTTATTCTACATGTGCTTTAAATCTCGGATACGCTTTTACAGGTATTAAAGAATTGACTGAAGATAACAATGCAAAACTTTCGAGAGGACTAATACCAATTGCTTTGACTCAGAATAGCCCTACAGAACTTTTTATTCAATTAAATTTTGGAAGTGAAGCTGGAAAACGATTTATAGAAAAGGCTAACAGGGTATACGAAGAAAGACAAAGAGCTATGATGGAGGCTCTTAATGGATTACCTGGCGTTGAATATGTAGACCCAGACTCATATTACTATGTTTATCCACGATTTTCCGCCGTTAAGAATTCTGTAAAATTCGCTCAACAACTACATTATAAATTAAAAATTTCTACTGTCCCTGGATTAGCCTTTGGTCCAAGTGGTATAAACACTTTAAGGATGACGACTGTCACTGAAACTGTTGAAGCTATTTATGCAAATGTTGGGAAGAAAATGGGTGAATTCTTAAAAACATATCACGATTAATAAAAGTTCTCTTATTACTTTGTCATCTCATTAACTTTCGTGTAGAACTGCATGTCCAAGAACCCATGCCCAGATATGTTCATTGCTATTACACATTTCCTGTTTTCTTTCTTTGCTTTCAATGCTTCATCTATTGTCGCCCTGACAGCATAACAAGATTCTGGTGCTGGTAAGAAACCTTCATTCTTCACGAACAAGTTCGCTGCCTCAAAAATTAATTTTTCATCGTTCGGATAAGCTACGGCTTCTACTATGTTATGTTTCCTGAGTAAACTGATTATAGGCGAAGCTCCATGGTACCTCAACCCTTCTGCGAATATCGGTTGTCCGACATGTTTATGACCAAGAGTGAACATCTTCAATAGCGGAGTTTGTTCAGCATGATCAGCAAAATCATACCTGTATTCTCCGTTGATGAGGTTTGGTGCTGATTCTGATTGAGCAGCTATAAACCTTATCTTTTTCTTTTTCTTTAACACTTCTCCAACAAAAGGCAGTACAAAACCACCAAAGTTTGAACCACCACCTAAACAACCCGTCATTATATCTGGTTGTTCATCAATCTTATAGAATTGTCTCATCGTCTCCAGCCCTATGATGGTCTGATGCATCAACACATGATTCAGGACACTACCCAAACAATAAATAGATTTTTTGCTCGTTAAAACATCTTCTATCGCTTCGGATATCGCAATACCTAAAGAGCCAGGATGGTTGGGATCATCCATCAGTAATTCTCTCCCACATTTTGTCCTGTTACTTGGCGATGCGAATATTTCTGCACCAAAACATTGCATCAACGTTTTTCTTTCAGGTTTCAAATCGTGTGCTGCCCTTACCCAATAAACTGTACATTTTAAATCCATGAGACTAGCTGCATACGCTAAAGCAGAACCCCATTGTCCTGCTCCTGTCTCAGTGACGACTCTTTCATAACCTTGTTGCTTCACGTAGAAAAGTTGTGCTAAAGCCGTGTTGACTTTGTGTGAACCAGTCGGTGAATAAAATTCTGATTTATAGTATATCCTAACATTTTTTGGCAATTTTAATGCTCTTTCAAGGCCAATAGCCCTGAACAGTGGTCTAGGTCTACCTGCTCTTAAAAAAAGTTCTACTACTTCTTCAGGAATTGTTATCCAATTCTCAGTCGACATTTCTTGTTTTAAGCACTCAGAATTCAAGATTTTGGGCAAGAGTTTCAGCCTAGATTCTCCTTCTTCAGGATCCATAGGTGGTGGCAATTTTTCAGGTAAGTCAGGAATTATGTTGTACCATTTTGTTGGTATTTCATCAGGAAGAAGGTTTACTTGTGCATTTCTCATGTTGTTATTTTTGCATAATAAATATTAAATCATTATTGGCCAAGATTTTTGTTGTTAATTAATGCCTCAGGTATAAATCTTTAAAAAAACTAATAATTTTTTAATTTTTGAGGTTTTCAAATGTTACCAAAAATATCAGAGAGAGCTAGCAATCTTGGCACAGAGACAGCATTCGTTGTTTCAGCTGAAGTAAAAGAATTAGAAAGATTGAAAAAATTGGCATTTCCAATTGTAAAACTACATATTGGTGACCCAGACTTTCCAACACCAAAAAATATTTTAGATGCAATGAAAAAAGCGATGGACGAGGGAAAAACGGGCTACACTCCAACAGCTGGTTTACCAGAATTTAAAAAAGCTATTGCAGATTACACTTCTAGAACTAGAGGAATCGATGTTGATCCTAATCATGTTGTCTCAAGTTGTGGATCAAAAATTTTTATTATGGCTGCTATTCATGCGGCTGCTGATTATGGAAGAGGTCATGAAGTCCTCTTTCCCGACCCGGGATATCCTGTATATGAAGCTGAGGCAAAAGACCTAGGGACAATAGCCGTCCCGTACACACTACGTGAAAAGAATGGTTTCAGGGTTGATATCAAGGAATTAGAGTCAAAAATCAATAAAAAAACCAGACTCTTGATATTAAACTATCCTCAAAACCCTACGGGAGGTAACCTGACTAAGACTGATTTGGGGCAAATAGCAGATATAGTACTAAAATATCCTGATATGTTTGTTCTATCCGACGAAATTTACTCCAGAATTTTATATGAGGGAGATTTCACAAGTATAGCTTCGATTCCAGGAATGCAAGAAAGAACTTTTCTCATGGACGGTGCATCAAAAACATACGCGATGACTGGTTCAAGACTCGGTTGGGTGTCAATAAATCATGAAAAAGCTATTAAAAAAATTACTGATTTGGCCACAAACATAGTGGCTTGTGCTCCGCACTATGTTCAATATGGAGGAATCGAGGCTTTAACTGGAAAACAAGATGCAGCAAACAAGATGCTGGAAACTTACAGAGAAAGAAGAGATCTTATAGTAAAGGGTTTGAACAACATAAATGGGATAAAATGTAAACTACCGACCGGGGCATTTTATGCTTATCCTAACATTACAAAATTTTGTCAGATGGTTGGGGTACCTGACGCAGAAGCGTTAAGAAAAGAACTGTTGTATAAGGCAGGTGTTGCTGTTACTGCAGATATTCACTTTGGACCAAAAGTTAAAGGAGAAGGGGAACATCATAGATTCTCGTATGCAGCGTCATTTGATGCTATAAACGAAGGTTTAAGAAGAATTGAAAATTATATGGCAGAACATTCTAAATAAGGGCATGATTTTTGTTCATCAAATCAAACATCAAATCAACGCAAATCTCACAAGCAGCAACAGGCATTTCAATCTCCCAGTTTGAAACTACTTCTGGATGTATTTCTCCAAATCTTCCAAGGTTTTTTTCGTTAACTACAATCTTAGCAGCCCTTCCAGGAATAAAACAAGGTAAAGTTGACTCTTCTATTTTATAACCTTTAATTCCTAAGTTACTCAAGATACTTTCAACCGTTGATTTTATCTCAGAGAAGTTAGCCTTTGAATGACACAAAACAACTCCCAACCTTCTCATAGTTTTTGCTCCAGTCTCAGATGATGGACTCAATTCAATCACATCGCCAACCTCGAAAATATTCTGTGGGTATTCTCTATGCCTATTCCTCCATAAAACTTCCATCAAGCTTGGCAGCAACCAACTTCTAACAATAGTGTATTCTTCTGTTTTAGGGTTAGCTGTTTCAATCACATCTTTTTCTCCCATCAACATCTTCTTGTACGAATTTTCTTTGTTATTTAGTATGAAGGTAACAACTTCCTGTAAGCCATAGCCGACTAACAACGTTCTTAATTTTGTAGAAAATGCTTCTAACGGGTTTTCTTCTCCTATCGTCGATATGTTTGGAATCTCTGGCTTGAACCTATCATAACCATAAGCAATAGCAATATCCTCGACCAAATCCATCGCATGCATGATGTCAATCCTGTAACAAGGAATCACGACTTGTAAATTTTTCCCGACCTCAACTGCATCAAACCCCATCTTTTGTAAATACTCGATCATTTCATAATCCGTTAGTTTTAATCCTAACAATTTGTTGACATAGTTTGGCTCTAAGTTCATCATCCTTGTCTCGAGTCTTGGTGTCTCTATTTCTCTGTCAGGATATTTTACTTTGACTAGTTGGATTTTCCCACCCCTTTCAGCTAAAGAAGTTACAACAATGTTCAATACTTCATTTATAGTTTTATCGTCTGTTCCAGTGATATCGATGAAAAGGTTCTTTGTTTTTTCTTCGACCATCGTGTGTATCGAGTTTATTATCGGTGGCATCGCCATGACTTTGTTGTCTGAATCCATTAGAAGTGGATACTTCTCCATTCCTTTCAGAACCCAACCGTAATCCTTTCCTTTCGGAGTGTGTTTTAAGATGTTGTCTAGAGTCATTTCTTTTTCTTCCCCTAATGGAATGAATTTGAATGAAGGGTCTTTCACTGTGTACAGAGCAGGGAACTTAACTTTGTCTAGATCATGCACGCCTATCGCTGCCTTTCTTCTCTTTCTGCAATGAGTGATGTGTAGTTTTTCTTGTATCTGCATCAAGGATTTTATGAACTCGTCTGTCATTTCTACTTCAGTCACGACAGCACAGACTATGTATGGTCTTATAGGCTTGGTTGCAGAATCGACTTTAACCATGTAAATGGATTTTTCAGCTTTGTAAGTCTTCAAACCAGTCTTAACGTTCATGAACGATGAGAATGCTCTTGCCAAACCTTCGACTGATAGCATGTCAGGTCTATTTGGGCTAACTTCAACTGACAATTCATCCTTTTCTATACTTTCTACTCCGACTCCTAACATCGGTAATTTTTCTTCAATTTCTTTTATTGGAATATCTTTTCCTACGAGTTTACAGAAATCGTTTACATCAAAATTTATTACTGGCATAATTAAAATCTTCTTTCTATATTCTTAAAAATTTAGGCAGGTCAGAAACAGACTTTATTATGTTCTTAACTCCAAAAATTTTCAATTCTTTCTCACTTAAAAGGCCATGATTTACAGCAACAAAATTAGCTTTAGCAGACTTAGCAGCTTCGTAGTCGAACTTAGCATCACCAACATAAACAATTTCTGTTGGTTTAACTCCAATTTTATTACAGGCAATCAGTATCGGTTTTGGGCTTGGTTTGTGTTCTTTTGAATCTTCAGCAGAAATTATCACATCGAATAAGTCAAGATTAAAACCTGCATCTTTTAAATTTTTCTCAAGATAAAACCTCTTCTTACCAGACACTATACCTAATTTCAAACCAGATTTTTTCAATTCTCCAATAGATTCTATAGTACCTTCAAAAGTAGGGATGTTAATTTTACCGAATTTTTCTCTGTATTTTTTTGCGAAAAGTTCCACATCACAATTAGGCCATAAGAACTTTATGTTATCTTCCAAGGATTGTCCCATCAATTTTACTATATCGCTATCAGATGGTACTTTAAGTTTCATTTTCTTCGCTGTTTCTTTGAATAGGTCAATTATAATCCTATTACTGTCTATTAGTACACCGTCAACATCGAATATTATCGCTTTTATTTTCATTTTATCATCTTTAAGATTATTTTACTAGTTCTTTAAACCTTTTCATTACTTTTTCTCTTTCTACAATATTTTTCGTTCCAAAATCTTCAACAACAAATGAAGCAGCAGCAGAAGCGAACAAACCAGATTCCAATTCATTCTTAGTTTCAAAATATCTTATCGCAAATGCAGTTGCGAAAACATCCCCCGAACCAGTCTTGTCGACTAGAGTAGTCTTGTAAGCAGGAATTCTATGAATTTTTTCTCCAGCTATTATTGAACCATTCTCACCCAGGGTTAATTCGACAACTTTCACTCCAAGATTCCTCAATTCTTCACAAACTTTTTCATAATCGCTTTCTTTTGATAAGGAGGTTATCTCATCTCTACCTACTTTCAATAAGTCAACATACTTCAGAAAAATTTCTCTATCATCCCAAAAATTTTTTACAACTTCTTTATCTTTCAAAGTTCTGACAAAACCTTGTGCATCTAAGGAAAGAATCTTACAATCCTTTCTAGCTTTCTTTACACATTCTAGAGTGATTTCATTAAAAACAGGTCCTAGAAAAATAACATCAAACTTATCAAAACTCTTGTAGTCTATCTTCCCAGCATCACTCAACACGTATTGTTTTCTTCCACCTTCTGTATAATCATTAACAAAACAAGTAACATCTTCACTTTCTTGTAACTCAACGCTTATTCCATGATTTTTCAGGTTTTCAACCCATTCAACAAGTTCATCATTTCCTCTACTCAAAACATGAGTCTCACAGCCTAATTTTGCAGCAGCTATAGAACAATAGCTAGCATTGCCACCGAAAGCATACCTTCCTTCCTTCTTTCTTCTGATAATGTCTTTTGTTATGTTCCCTATGATTAAGAATTTCATAAATATTTAATTGAACTTGACAATTTTTAAGCCAATGCAAAGAAATTTAAAAATGGAATTTAAATGATTTTGTTATGATAGAAATACGCTTTCATGGAAGAGGAGGACAGGGTGTTGTCACGAGTGCTGAGATACTGGCTGTTGCTGCTTTTAAAGACAAAAAATATTCTCAAGCCTTTCCTTTTTTCGGGACAGAAAGGAGGGGGGCACCAGTCGTTGCTTTCACGAGAGTAGACAATAAATTCGTTCGAACAAGAGAACAGATTTATAACCCAGACTATGTTGTCGTATTAGATCCAACTTTGTTGGATGTTGTCGATGTTACTCAAGGATTAAAGGATAATGGTATGATTATAATCAATACTAACAAGAATGTAAACCTGAAGACTAAAGCCAAGATAAAAATGGTCGATGCCACTAGTATAGCCCTTAAGGTCATAGGTAAACCTTTCGTTAATACCCCAATGATTGGAGCACTAATAGGTGCTACTGGCATAGTTGATATAGACTCTGTTTATAAAACGATAAAAGAAAGATTCTCTCCTGAAATAGCCGAGAAAAATATTGAGGCGGTGAAGCAAACTTATGAAAAAATCAAACAATGAACCCGAAATAAAATGTGTGATAAAAAAACCTGGTAGTTCTGTAGAGGTTAAGACTGGATCATGGAGAACTTTTAAACCATTAGTTACTGTCAAATGCATTGGCTGTGGAACTTGCGTTCAATTTTGTCCTGAGGGATGCATAAAAATAGTTAACAAAAAAGCTGTCATAGATTATGATTACTGTAAAGGTTGTTTGATTTGTATCAATGAATGTCCTGTTAAAGCTATAGAAAGTGAAAGAGAAGTTAAATAGGTAATAAGATGGATTGGGTAAACGATGTAAAAGAAAGAGCATTTTTAGGACACCCACCTACCTCTGGTGGTAGGTCAAATAAACTGGGTGTAATCAGCTTTGATAAGTTAGTATTCATACCTGCTCAACTTAATGCAAGGCCAGTAGATTATTTCAGAGAAGAAGTATCCACAGAAACCATAATAGGAAAAAATTCCAATAAACCCCTGGAGTTGAAAATACCCATCATGATAGCAGCGATGAGTTTTGGAGCGTTAAATAAAAGAGCAAAAACAGCCCTAGCTAAAGCCAGTACTATAGTCGGAACATCAACCAACACTGGCGAGGGAGGAATGTTACCAGAAGAGAGAAAATATGCCAAATTATTGATAGCACAGTATTCGACAGGAAGGTTTGGCGTTGATGAAGATTATATCAAGAAAGCAGATGCCATCGAGATAAAGATTGGTCAGGGAGCTAAACCTGGGCAGGGTGGATTACTTCCGGGGTTTAAAGTCACGAAAGAAATCGCAAAGATAAGAAGAGTTCCTGTAGGTCAACCCGTTCATTCCCCTCCTTATCATCCTGATATAAAAAACATACAAGATTTAAAGAAAAAAGTAGAATGGTTGAGAGATTTGAACGATGGTCCAATCATCATAAAACTCGGAGCAGGGGATGTTGAGAATGATGTTAAACTGGCTATAAAAACTAATCCTGATGTCATTGCTGTAGATGGAATGGAAGGTGGAACTGGGGCAGCACCAAAGATAATGTTGGATGATTTTGGTATTCCTACTCTTGCCGCTCTAGTAAAAGCAAGAAGAGTTCTAGATAAAAACAAGGCCAAACAAGATTTGTTGATTGGTGGTGGGTTTAACAAAGGAAGCGATGCTGCGAAAGCATTAGCATTAGGAGCAGATGGAGTTTTCATGGGCTTTTCTTTGATGGTTGCAATGGGTTGTGTTTATTGTAAACAATGTTATACTGACGAATGTCCTGCTAATATCACATCACAACGAAGATTCAGGAAATTGAACATAGACGAGACCACAACGAAAATAGTTAATTTCATAAAAGCATGCACTGAAGAAGTGAAAATGGCAGCAGCTGCTACTGGAAAGAAAGATGTACATAAACTCAGTAGAGAAAACTTAAGGTCTCTTGATTTGACTGTATCAGAAATCACTGGAATTCCTTTGGTTTAGATAAAAATATAAGTTTAATTTTCACCTATTATTAAAAATCAAAAATATTAGGAGGAACCCTCGATGAAAGAAGAACTCGTTAAAAAATCAATGGAAAAACTAAGGCTTAAACCAAACCTTGATTATGATAAAGTTGTCAAGAAATTCAGCTGGGATGATGTTAAAAAAGAAATAGATTTTTTTGAAGGAGGCAAGGTTAACGCTGCTTACAATGCGGTTGATAGACATGTCAAGACATGGAGGAAGAATAAAGTTGCACTCTACTGGGAAGGTGATAATGATTCTAAGAAATACACGTTTGCAGATTTATCAATCCTCTCAAACAAATTTGCTAATGTTCTAAAGAACTTAGGTGTTAAGAAAGGAGACCGTGTTTTTATTCTCTTGCCAAGAATTCCAGAGCTTTATATCAGCTTTTTAGGTATTCTCAAAACAGGTGCTATAGCTGGTACGATGTTCTCAGCGTTCGGTCCGAGCGGTATAAAGGACCGTTTGCAGGATAGTGAAGCAAAAGTACTCATTACAGATACAGAACTAAAGAAGAGAGTCGATGAAATCAGGTTTGAGTTACCATCTTTAGAAACAATCATTCTTACTGGCAAGGATGTAAAGGCCGAGAAAGGTGTGGCCAGCTATGAAGAAGAGATGAATAAAGCCTCAAGAAACTTTGATATAGAAAAGACTGGTCCTGAAGACTTTTCATTCATGTTGTACACATCAGGAACTACTGGAAAATCCAAGGGTATAGTTCATGCACATTATGCGATTATACAGCAACATATCACAGCAAAATGGGTCTTGGATCTCCATGAAGAGGATGTGATGTGGTGTACTGCTGACCCTGGGTGGGTTACAGGAATATCGTACGGTATCCTTGGTTCATGGTCTAATGGAGCTTCTTTAGTCGTGTATGAAGGTAGGTTCGATCCTGCAAAATGGTATTCGATACTAGAAAAATACCAAGTCTCGATATGGTATTCTGCCCCGACTGCAATCAGGATGCTCATGGCAGCTGGGAATGAATTACCGAAGAAATATGATCTGAGCAGTTTGAGGTATTTATGCAGTGTCGGTGAACCGTTGAACCCAGAAGCAGTGAAATGGAGTATGGAAGTACTCGGCTTACCTTTCCATGATAACTATTGGCAGACCGAGACTGGGGGTATCTTGGTAGCTAATTATCCATCCATGCCGATAAAACCTGGTTCGATGGGTAGACCAATACCTGGAGTCAAGGCAGCAATAATCGATGACAATGGAAACGAGTTGCCAGTCGGTAAAGAAGGTAACCTTGCTATAGAACCTGGATGGCCCTCGATGATGAGAGAAATCTGGAAAAACCCAGAGAAATACAAGTCATACTTCAAGGGGAAGTGGTACATTACTGGGGACAGAGCTTCTATAGACAAGGATGGTTATGTGTGGTTTGTAGGCAGAGCAGATGATGTCATCAAGACTGCAGGTGAGCGTGTGGGACCGTTCGAAGTAGAGAGTGTTTTGATTGAACATCCAGCTGTTGCAGAGGCTGGAGTTATAGGTGTACCGGATGAGTTAAGAGGAGAAGTCATAAAAGCATTCCTAGTCTTAAGACCGGGCAATGAACCATCTGAAGAACTTAAGGAAGATATAAAGAAATTCGTTAAGACAAGACTAGCTGGACATGCTTACCCCAAAGACATTGATTTTATCAAGTCATTACCAAAAACGAGAAGCGGTAAAATCATGAGAAGAGTGTTGAAAGCAAGAGAACTTGGATTACCTGAAGGCGATCTTACAACATTGGAAGAATAATTTATATTTTCATCTTACTAAATGATGCCTATGACAATGGAAGTTTTAGAAGGTAGTCGAGCAGTATCAGAAACTGTTGCATTGTGTAAGCCAGATGTCATCTCAGCTTATCCTATCACCCCGCAGACACATATAGTAGAAGATTTGGCAAAGTTAGTAGCAGACGGAAAATTAAAATCAAAATTCTTGGAAGTAGAATCAGAATTTTCTGCGATGTCGAGTATGGTCGGTGCTGTTGCAGCAGGTTCTAGAGTATTTACCGCAACCAGTTCTCAGGGTCTTGCTTTAATGCATGAAGTATTGTTTGCGACTTCTGGTCTGAGATTGCCAGTAGTGATGGTTGTTGCTAACAGAGCTTTATCTGCTCCTATTAACATCTGGAATGATCATTCTGACACGATGGCAGAGAGAGATTCTGGTTGGATACAGTTGTACACAGAGGATGTTCAAGAGACAGTAGACACTTTAATACAGGCTTACAGGATTGCTGAGAGTGTTTTATTACCAGTGATGGTTTGCATGGATGGTTTTATCTTAACACATGTTATCGAGCCGGTTGACATACCTGATCAAAAGGATGTTGATGAATTCTTACCAAAGTATAACCCAGATCATGCTGTTCTTGATACAGAAAGACCGATGACACTCGGCCCGTTCGCTTATCCGGAACCATACTTCGATTTGAAAAAAGAAATGGAAGAAGCGATACAGAATTCTAAAGAAGTTATTTCTGAAGTTAACGAAGATTTTGCTAAAAAGTTCAAGAGAAAATATGGCGATGGGTTGATAGAAGAATACAAGAACGATAAGGATACAGTTATAGTCGCCATGGGCTCTGTCTGTGGGACAATAAAAGAAGTCGTCGATAAAAGAAAGGACATAGGTCTGGTTAAGATTAAATGTTTCAGACCATTCCCAAAAGAGGAAGTGATAAATACGTTAAAAGGAAAGAAGACTATCATCATCCTAGAAAAAGCAGTCGCTCATGGATTAGCTTCAGGTCCGCTTTTCACTGAAATCCGTAATTTCTTGTATCCTTTTGAAAAATCCAAGTTCATAAGTGTAATAGCTGGGTTGGGTGGGGTTGACGTAAGAATTAACCAAATAAATGATGTCGTAGACAAATCCAAACAAATGAAAGATGGTGAAGTAGTATGGATGAAGACTTGATGACGCCTGGGACTAGGACGTGTGCAGGTTGCGGGGCAGTGTTAGCTGCAAGAATGTTATTGAAAGCGACTGGTAAAGACGTGATAGTATGTGAAGCTACAGGATGCATGGAAGTCACATCAACACAGTATCCTACTACCGCATGGAAGGTTCCTTGGATTCATGTTCTGTTTGAGAACGCTGCTTCTGTAGCTACTGGAGTTAAGGCTGCTTTGGAGGCACAAGGAAACAATCACACTCAAGTTATTGCTTATGGTGGGGATGGAGGGATGGTTGACATCGGCTTTGGAGCGGTGTCAGGGGCATTGGAGAGGAATGATGATATTTTGATTATCACTTATGATAACGAGGCTTATGCTAATACTGGTATACAAAGGTCTGGTGCGACTCCATTTGGAGCGAGTGCAAGTACCACACCAGCTGGTCTAGTATCTCAAGGAAAAAAACAGTGGAAGAAGAATATACCGATGATAGCTGTTGCTCATGGATCAGAGTATGTTGCTACTGCCAGCATAGGTTATCCACAGGATTTACAGAAGAAGATAAAGAAAGCCATGCAGATAAAGGGAGCTAGGTACATACACATTCATGCTCCATGTCCTATCGGTTGGGCGTTCGATTCTTCTTTGACGATACAAGTCGCTAAACTGGCTGTACAGACTGGGATGTGGGTGTTGTATGAGATCGAGGACGGAGTTTTCAAGAGGACGATGACTCCTGAGTTGAAGCCTGTGAATGAATACATTAAATTACAGGGAAGGTTCAAGCATCTGAAACCTGAGACGATAAAAATCATACAAGACCGTATCAACGCAAGTTGGAAGGAAATGGATAATTTGGAGAAGTGTGGGGTTAATTTAAGGACTATTTTGTAGATTTTGTTTTATAATGTTGCACTAAATCACTTAAACCCATTTTAGTTAATATTGAACTTAAAAATCCAGACATACATCCAATAAACGCTCCTAAAGGATAATAACCACCTTCAACCCAATATTCACCAGTTTTTACATTTTCATAAATAGGTACTGTAACATTCTTCCAACCACCAATACCCCAAAGATATTTGCCAACAGGTACAAGAAAAGGATCCCAAACACGCTTTGTCGTTTCTCCTACTTGTACTCTTTCATAAATATTTTCTCAGTGCGGGTTTACTGTAACCCCACCAACAAGTTTGTCACCGATGAACATCCCTAAGGCAGTTTGAAGTGTAGCCAATGATAGAAATGTTAATGCAGGAGTCAGTTTAGGGTGTTTCTCCCATTTATCAGAGTACCATTTCAATACTTTATCATCTATTGATTTTATAGGTCGATACAACTTATTGAGTAAATTTTTCATTGAAACACCAATTATTTTTCTATAATCGTTTAATTCTTTGTTGATATTTAAGTTTTTCTATTTTATAGTAACTAAATAGTAATAACATTTAACCTAATTTAAAAACCCTTATTTTTCCTTCAATACAAAAGCTTTTAAAAATGATAGGACAAAGTGAAAGAATATGATTGGCATTGTAGGATACGGTGGATACATCCCCAGATTCAGGATTAAAGTAGAGGAAATAGCCTCAGTCTGGAATGCTGATGCTAAAGCACTAAAATCAGGCTTGAACGTAGAAGAAAAATCTGTCCCTTCTATAGATGAAGATACGGCAACAATAGCAGTAGAAGCTGCTTTGAATGCCTTAAAAATGGCTGGTATCGACCCTAAGGAAATAGGTGCAATATACGTCGGCTCAGAATCACATCCTTATGCTGTTAAGCCTACTTCTACCATAGTTGGAGAGGCAATAGGATGCGGAACAGAATTCACCGCAGCAGACATAGAATTCGCTTGTAAAGCCGGGACAGCAGGCATACAGATGGTCATGGGATTAATACAAGGTGGTTACATCAAGTTTGGCTTGGCAATAGGTGCTGACACAGCCCAAAGTAAGCCTGGAGATGCCTTAGAATACACAGCAGCAGCAGGCGGAGCGGCATATATAATAGGCAAGAACGGTATAATAGCAGAGATAGAAGGAACCTTCTCTGTCTCGAGTGACACACCAGATTTCTGGAGAAGGGAAGGTATAGAGTATCCAAGCCATGGCGGTCGTTTTACTGGAATTCCTGCATATTTCAAGCACGTTGTTTCTGCAACAAAAGGCTTGATGAGTAAACTTAGCTTAAAAGAATCTGATTTTGATTATGTAGTTTTCCACATGCCAAACGGTAAATTTCCACTAAACGCAGCTAAAATGCTTAATATTGATTTAGAAAAACTCAAACCTGGATTAGTCGTGCAAAAGATAGGGAATACTTATTCAGGTTCATCCTTGCTTGGTTTGGCTTCAACATTAGACATAGCAAAGCCAGGTCAAAGAATCCTAGTAACTTCATACGGTTCTGGAGCTGGTAGTGATTCCTTCAGCATAAAAGTCACTGATTTGATAGAGGAGAAAAGACAAAAGACCAAGAAGATTCAAGATTTTATCGACGATAAAGAATACGTCACTTATGCACATTATACAAGGTTGAGGAGAGGTATATGAAAGTTGCTGTCATAGGTGTTGGTATAACAAAGTTCGGAGAACACTGGGATAATAATTTGAGAGAATTGGCTATAGAGGCAGGAACAAAGGCTATAATGGATGCAAAAATCAGGGGCAGTGACATAGATTCTATCTACCTAGGTAACATGTCTGCTGGAAGGTTTATAGGACAAGAGCATGTCGCAGCCTTAGTCTCAGGAGAATTAGGTTTATCCATCCCTGCTATAAGGGTTGAAGGTGCTTGTGCTTCTGGTGGTATTGCTTTGAGAGAAGGTATTCTTTCCATATTGTCTGGTCAGAATGATATAGTCCTTGTTGGTGGAGCAGAAAAAATGACTGATTTGATGACTGACAGTACAACTACAGCTTTAATGGGGGCAGCCGATCAGGAATGGGAGGCTTACTATGGCTTAACCTTCCCAAGTCTCTACGCGATGATTGCAAGAAGACACATGTTTGAGTTTGGAACTACAAGGGAACAAATGGCTAAGGTTGCTGTGAAAAACCATCATAACGGTTCTCTTAATCCTGCAGCTCAGTTCAACAAAGAGATAACCATTGATGAAGTATTAAACTCAACCATGGTCGCTGATCCTCTAACACTTTTAGATTGCTCACCGATAACAGACGGTGCAGCTGCTTTAATACTTTGTAAAGCTGAATTGGCAAAGAAATACACTGATAATCCTGTGTACATAATAGGTTCTGGTCAAGCATCTGATACTCTTGCTCTGCATGACAGACGATCTTTAACAACTTTAGATGCGACTGTAAAAGCGGCTCAAGTGGCTTATAAACAGGCTGGAATTACTGTTAATGATGTGGATATGGCTGAAGTTCATGATTGCTTTACGATAGCTGAGATCGTTGCAACAGAAGACCTAGGTTTTTGCAAGAAGGGTGAAGGTGGAAAATTACTAGATGAAGGTGCAACAGAACTGAACGGAAGAATACCGATAAACACTTCTGGCGGTTTGAAAGCTGTTGGACATCCTGTCGGTGCGACTGGGGTTAAACAAGCCATAGAAATCGTTCTACAGTTGAGAGGAGAGGCTGAAAAGAGGCAAATAAAAGATGCTAACATCGGATTAACGCATAACGTTGGGGGATCAGGCGCTACTGCCGTCGTCCACGTATTTTCAAGGTGAGATTATGGGTCATGAATCGAGTGTTCCATTGTTCTGGCGTTTGATTAAAACAAGGTATCAACTCATAGGGACTAAATGTATGACTTGCGGGAACAAATTCTACCCACCTAAATCTTTATGTCCTGTCTGTAGGAAAGAAGGAAAATTAGAGGAAATAAAATTGGGGAAGACGGGAAAGATATTGACATTTTCTATCGTTCGATCTGCTCCTACTGGTTTTGATAAAGAGACGCCTTATCCTGTTGCGATAATAGAACTGGATGATGGACCGAGACTGACGTCACAGATTGTCGACTGGAAAGAAGAGGACTTGAAGATAGGAAGAAGAGTTGAGGCTTGTTTCAGAAGGATTTACACGGATGGAGAAGAAGGAATCATCAACTATGGGTTGAAGTTTAGACCGATATAAATAAGCATAAAACTTTTACTATCAATATCAAAATTGATGAGATACGAGTGGAAAAAGGAATTAAAGACGTTAGGAGCAAGTTTATTCTATTATGAACATTGTGCAGATGAGTTAATAAAAAAAATCGATAGTCAATGGGAAACTATCGATTATATGATAAGTTCTATCATAAATAGAAGATTTTTCACTGCCCCATTCATCGGTAGGACTGGAAAATCTTTGAAAATTTTACCGTATGAAATGAAGAACTTTTTAGGATATGATGGAAGAACTAGACCATGCGCCTATGTGATATTTGAAGATGATAATATTACTCGTCATAAACGTAATGATGTGGCGATTGTTGGCACAGGAACTACAACTACAGGACAGGCCATTCAAGCGATGGAAATTTTAACAGATAGTAAAGTTAAGACATTCCTTTGGACTCATACTACACTTGAAGAAATGAGAAAAAAACAAAAAAGAAAACCAAGGAAATCTGCATGGGATTATTTTGTTAAACAGCCAGATTTTGAAAAACGTGTTCTTTATTTACCAAAAAGGGAATCAAATCAAAAAGATAATCAAAAAAGAGGCTCGCTATCTCCATTAGGTTCAAGATTTGAGATTGATACTGCTGTCACTGCTAGATCTGTTTCAGATTGTATAAGAGACTATCATTTAAGATGTGAAGGTACAGACACAATCCCATTAAAAACTATGTCATATTCTTTAGATTATTATAAACGTTATCTTTCAGATGTACTCATACCACACTGTCACAAATACCAAGATAAAATAATTGAATTTGCTGACGACATTATGGGTTCTAATCATATCAAGGTAGTGGCGTCTGGCGAGTCTGATTTAATCGGTAGTTGTTGTGTGACTAGAATTGCACATTTTGAATATGATGGTAGGGGAAAAAGTGTAAATATGATAAGATCTACAGATTATGGACCCCCAGGTAGCTCGAACTTAACATCAGATGATTTTTTCATTGCTCTATCTATAAGTGGTGGTAGTAAACACACAAATGCTGTTGTAGAGGAAGCTGTGAAAAAAAGAGTTAAAAAAATATCATTGATTACATCTATACCAAAAACTAATTTAAAAGTAGACAGTATTTTAACACTTCCATATACTTATCCTGGTTATCAAGGAGAATTAGCCCATCTTGGCCTCTATGTTTTTCTTAATTCTGTAATTGCTCAAATAGCCAAAAATAAACACAAAGATGAAAAAGATATGGAAAGATTACACAGTCAATATGGTTAATCAATTATTCCTTATGGCTTACTATTATTATATCACTGGAATTGTTTTCATCGAAAACTTCCTTTTCAAATGAACCATAAACAGTATCTTTAGTTAACCCCTTTTCTAAGAATATTTTTTTCAATTCACTTAAATTGTAAAGTCTGTTGTTAACGACGATAGAAGTTGTCTTTCCATCAGTCTTACTCAAGAAATTTAATGCTACGTGAACTCTCTTAGTCTTCGGATAATATTTTCTATCCCTCAATATGTTAAAATTCTCTGTTTCTATTTCTGCAATTTTTGGTATTTGAGATCTTTTTTGTTCTGGACAATTCATATTATTATACACATAAACTCCATCTTTTTTTAATATTCTTACAATTTCTTGGACAACAGATTCATTTTTCTTATCGGAAAAGAAACCAAAAGCAAGAATATCAACAACATTATCGAAAGTGTCTGATCTGAACGGTAAGTATCTCATATCAGCTCTTATCAAATTAGCATTTTCATACCTACCGTTATTTTTACATTCTTCTCTTGTTTTTTCTAGAAGTTCTCTACTCAAATCTAATGAAACAACTTGTTTGTATTTTGAAAAGAATGTAGAGTGTTTTCCAGGACCACAACAAAGATCCAAAACTAATCCATTTTTTAAAACACTATTGAGAAAATTATTTTCGTTTTCTCTATTTTTTAGAGCATCATTCCAATATCTAGCTAAATCCCCTTCGAACGCAATTTTATACCATTCCATAGTCTAAAACTAAAAGAATTAATTATATAAGCTTGATTTTTGGAGGAGTAGAGTTGTGATGAACATAAATAAATGGATTAAATGCTTACTTTACCCAAATTCTCGTCTTTCTTAATTGATCTAGGTCATTCCAATAAAGAGTTCGTATATCTTCAATACCATAGTTAATCATTACCAATCTCTCTAAACCAGGACCCCACGCTAAGACAGGAATGTCTCTCCCGAGTAAAGGTTTAACGACTTCAGGTCTAAAAATCCCCGCTCCACCTAATTCTAACCATTGTTTGTGGATAGGATGGAATATTTCTATCTCAGTACTTAGTTCTGTGTAAGGAAAGTAAGAAGGTCTGAATCTTACCTTTTGGAAACCTAATTTACTGTAATATCTACTCAAATATCCTAATAAGTGTCTGAACGTCACATCTTCCCCAATGACTATTCCATCAGTTTGATAGAACTCAGCCAGATGTTTCCAGTCTAGAGTCTCGTTTCTGAAGCATCGACCAACAGAGAAGTACTTCGCTGGTAACACATCTTTATCGATATTCTCTCTTAGTTTTGCAAGTGTTCTAGCAGATAAAGATGTAGTATGTGTTCTTAATATACATGTTCTTGCTAACTCAGGATCCCATCTATACTGCCATCCTGTAGAATTGCAAGTCCATCCATATTCATGTGTAGCTTGAACAGCTTTTACTATTTCCTCTTTTGGTAGCATCCCCTTTTCAGGTATCTTCATGTAGAAAGTATCAGCTAAATCACGGGCAGGATGGTCTTGTGGTTGATAGAGAGCATCGAAATTCCAGAAAGAAACTTCTAATATAGGACCAGTCATCTCCTTGAATCCCATCTCAAGCCAGATTTGTCTGATGTATTCAATCAATTGAGTCATGTAATGCTTCTTACCAGGATAAATACCTGCAGAAGGGATAGAAATATCATAAGGCCTGATCGGTATTGTCTTCCATCTCTTTGATACTATTATTTCAGGTGTCAACTGTCCAATCTCTTCTTTTATCTTTACATCTGGTACTATCTTTCTTCCTAAATCTGTTAAAGAAACATGTTTTTTACTCTCGATTTTTTTCCTTATCAAACCTCTTTTTTCAAGTGCGGTAATGATTTTATAATCGAATTCATTTGAACGTCTTCTTCCAGATGCTAAAGTAGTAATGATTTTTTCTTCTTCTGTCTTCTTGTTCAGTATATTCTTGCCTTTGTCTGTAATATTCAATGACCCTTCTTTGATTTCAACCCAACCGTTGCTCTTTATCCAGACCAGACCAATCGAGAAATTTTTCACGATTTTTCTCAATTTGTCTATATTTTTCTGACCTCTACTTACGATGTTTATTAAATTTCTCTCAGGTAAACCATCTTTTAAATATTCCAACCCTTCTCTTGTTAATTCAACAAACTCAGAAGTTTCTTCTTTTATGTTAATGACACCTTTAACTTTAGCCCAAAGCAAAGCTTTTTCTATAGCATCTTTAACTAACCCAGTCTCTGCTTCCAATTCTTGTACAGTAGCAGTTCCTTTATATTCTAAAACTTTTAGGATCTTTTTTTCATGCTCATGCAGTTTTTCTTGTCTCATATTAAAAAATTAGGATTAGAACTTCAAAAATGTTCATTAAAGTCAAAAATAAGTTTATAATCGTAAAAACTAACAGGTTTAGTCATGGTAAAGGAAATAATATCCAACTTCATATTTAACAAAAACGCAGTCCTATTTGCTATTAACAATACTTGCAACTGTAAATGTGAAATGTGTTCCATCTGGAAAAATAAGGACAAGAAAATTGTCAAACTCGAAGAAGCGAAGGATGCTCTTTTAAAGTTGTATAAAAACAATTTTGGAATTTTACAGATTACTGGTGGTGAACCACTCTTAAACCCAGATGTTTTTTCTATAATTAATTACGCAAAGAAACTAAATTTTTTAACCTTTTTGGTCACGAATGGAACATTAATAAACGAATCAGTTGCCCGTCAACTCTCAGAAGCAAAGGTTGACAACGTTGGTATTTCGTTCCATCATCATGATCAACTTGTTTTTGAGAAAATATCCAACCATACAAACATTTTAAACAAAGTAAAAAATGCTATAAAATTTTTGAAAGATGAAAACATTCCTGTTGAGGCACTATTTACAATATCTAAATACAATAAAAATGACATAGAAAAAACAGTCGAACTAATAAACAGCCTAGGGATTGGTGTTAGCTTCTGCACTCCCATGATAGTAAAAAACACTTCTTTTTCTATTGGTGGCAAATGCGTCGAATTTTCTAACGATGAATTAAAAGACATAATCTTAGAGATAATTAATCTTAAGAAAAATGGATATAGAATAATCAACAGCATTACATTCCTGAAAGAAGTGTTAAATTTTCTAGAAAGAAGGAACAAATACTATTGCTTAGGCGGCTACAGAATATTTTACTTAGATTGGAACCTAAACTTCTATCCTTGTATGTTTAAAGGATCTCCGATAAAACTAAAAGATGTTGATTTTAATTTTAAGAAAACGAAATGCAAAGATTGCTTTTTCCAATGTTTTTTAGAGCCAAGTCTACTATTGTTATCAAGATCAATGTCAATAAAAATAACAATGCAACAATTACCTGTATACTTTAAACTTATGAAATTTATCTAAGTACTTTCTTTATTCTCTAAAACTTCAGAATTTTCTTTTAATTTATCGACAGCATTTTTTCCAGATAGTATTGTTTTATCCATATTAAAATATTCCCATTCACCAAACCTACCTATGGGTATTATATTTTTTTCTTTTATGAAGTTATGGACCTCCTCAACCTTTTTTTTATGATGTAAGTCATAGATCACGTAAGCATATTTAAAGTGAGAAGTATCACAAACATCTATTTCATCATTTTCATTTAAAATATCAGCATCAATTAAACCTTTTATGGCTTGTTCTTTTATTTTTTCTAAATCAATCTTGCTATTTTTCTCACACGTTACTTCTACAAGTATCGAACTTTTACCTTTAGGAGTTGTAAACTTAGAAAAATTCATAGGAAAACTAATACGATTAAAAATAAATTTTTTTTCTGGAAAATAGATCCAATGTTTGTCTGAGATACCAGCTCTTTTTATACCAAAATTAACGCAAATTAATGAATTATGGACTAAACCTTCAGATGCTTTAATAACATCTTCTGGAACATTATCAAACATTCTAATGGTATCCGGTAGGGGTAAAGATGATATCACATATTTTGAATTTATTTTTTTTATCTTCCCATTTTTTTCATATTCTATCTCTATTTCATTTTTTTTGTGTTTAATTCGGGTAACTTTCGAGTTCAAAGACAAGCGTAATTTATTTGAAAGAGCTTTAACTATAGCTCCTGTTCCCCCGATTTTTGGGTATAAAAACTTGGCATTAGGGCCGAATTCTTTATCTTGTTTACCAGAAGCACCTTTTTTTATTTCTTCTACAGTTGGTGCTGGAACTCTACTAGAAATCCAATCTAAACTCATCTCTGTTAAATCATATTTCCATATCTTTTCATTGTAAGGGATAAAATAATTTTCTGCTATGCCTTTTCCAAAAGTAGCATAAATCCATTCTTTAAAATTTTTAGATTCTTCATCGTTTCTATTCAAAACACCGTCTATACACTCTGATACCACATCTTCTGGTAGAACACTCAAATTTGCTTCGAATGGATATTTTACGTAAATATCTTTCATGTAAATGTACGCTCTTCTATCTTGTTGAATTAAATTATTTCCAAGTAGATTATTAATGAGTGTTAAAACATAATCATTTTGTGTGAAAAAAACATGTGGTGCATAATCAAAAGTATACCCTTTGGTTTGAATACTTCTACATAACCCCCCCGCTTGACTCTCTTTCTCAAGAATCAAATAATTACTGCTATTCAAGTGATATGCGGCGCTCAATCCGGCTAAACCACCACCAAGTATGGCTACTATCATACGATTCATCTGAAAAATTCAAAAATTATCGGATTACTTTATAATTTTTAAACCCCTTTCCCGTCAATTTGTAATATAGGAAAAAAGCAAGCCAATAGATTATCCAATAAGTGCCGTTTTTTTCAAACCTTCTCATGTTAGTTAAAGCGAATGTATTTGTACAAAACGCACTTTTACCAACTTTATTTATCCTGTGAGAAAAATCTATATCATCTCCTGCATTCAAATCGGCTCTAAAACCTTTTATCTCATCAAATGCAGATTTACGGACCATGATACATGCTCCGCAGAAGAGACTTTTTTTATACTTATTAAAAATTCTTGGTATGAATTCCCACCCTATTTTTGTGAGAACATAATGTTTAAACTTCATTTGTAACGGATATAGAGGCAAAGATGCGATAACAACATTTTTTTTGCTGAATTGTTTAGAAAGTTTTTCTATAGCATCTGGTAATAAAAGCGTATCGGCATCGACAAACAATAACAATTCAGAACTGGTTTTAGAAGCCCCTATATTCCTTGCTAGAGCAATATTTGACCTCGATTTAATCACTTTTGCATATTTTTTTGCTATATTTACCGTTTTATCTTTGCTAAAATTATCAACAATAATGATTTCCTTAGGAGGTTTTGTCTGTGATCTGACTGCCAGTAAAGCAGTTTCAATATTTTTCTCTTCGTTATAAGTTGGAATTATTACTGAAACATTCATGGTATTTTTTTATTGAACGAACTTTAAAAACATAATGGAAAATTTTATTAGTTGTAAACTTGTTTATTATAGACTATGTTTGGTTTTAAACCTAGTTTTTTTGATAAAAAATTAACCCACCAATTGTAAAGTGGATAAATTATTCCAAATTTTTCAGATCTTCTTAAGGACGTATTTACTGAAATTCCTCTATCATAATATATTTTTCCAATTCTCCTGAACTTCATACCTAGATTATAATCATCTCCAGCAGGAAGATTTGAATATCCACCCAATGAAATAAATTCTTTTTTTCTGAAACTGGTATTATTTCCTATCGTAGTGTAAAATATTCTAAATTTATAAAGAAGAAAATTAATCGCATTGATCAAATCCAAAGAGATTTCATATTTTATTTTTTTTTCCATAGGCTCCATAGGTCCATAAACTACAACTATATTCCCCCCTTTAGTAAAGTTATTTACAATTCTTTTTAACCAAAAATTTGGGACAATTGTATCAGCATCAGTAGTAGCTATTAATTCACTTTTTGCTATTTTAACACCATCATTCCTTGCACCGCCAACACCTTCACTTTTCTGTTGAATAACTTTATCAGCGTACTTTTTGGCTAACTCTACTGTTCTATCCTTACTGTTGCCATCAACTACAATTATCTCATATTTATATCTAGGGAGTGTTTGTTTTTTTAATGATTCTAAACATCTTTCAATATTTCTCTCTTCGTTGTAAGTTGGAATGACTACTGAAATCATCATGTTTTATTCACTTTATCAGTTAATTTTCAAGAATAATTTTGTTTATCATAGTCTACTTTTATTTCTTTTCTCAACATTAATTTTATGAAATTTTTAGTGAACATATAAAAAGTTTTTTTAACACCAATTTTTTCAAAACGACGAACTGAATAACCTATTATCAAATTTTTATCCAAAATGATTTTTCCTAGTTTTTTTAAACGCCAATCTATCTCGATATCATCAAGATATTTTAATGGTCTATAACCCCCAGCTTTTAAGAAACTTTCACGGTTGAATGCACAATTTGCAGCGCATAAATGATGATAACCAACATAATTCGATAATATCATAAACAAATTACTTATAATAAAACTAATTTTATATTTCAATTTTACTGAATATAATTTCTTTTCTTTATTCTCATTTTCTAATTTTTCTATCATATCAATTGGTTCAAGTAAACCATAAACGGCTATTATATTTTCATCATCAAAAATTTTTTGTATTCTTTCAACCCAATTGTTTGGTAATATACAATCAGCATCAGTAGTAGCTATTAATTCACTTTTTGCTATTTTAACACCATCATTCCTTGCACCGCCAACACCTTCACTTTTCTGTTGAATAACTTTATCAGCGTACTTTTTGGCTAACTCTACTGTTCTATCCTTACTGTTGCCATCAACTACAATTATCTCATATTTATATCTAGGGAGTGTTTGTTTTTTTAATGATTCTAAACATCTTTCAATATTTCTCTCTTCGTTGTAAGTTGGAATGACTACTGAAATCATTTTACTCATCTTTTTTTATAATAAATAAACTTTATTATTAATTATCATTAGTATGATAATAATGATTGATAAAAAAATACTTATCACTGGTGGGGCAGGTTTCATAGGTAGTCACTTTGTTGAGCATTTATCCAATAATAATCAAATTAAAATAATAGATAATTTTTCTACTGGTAAACTCGAAAATATAAAAAAATTTCAAGATAAAATAAAAATTATACAAGGCGACTTAAGAGATATTAATTTCACTCTAAAAAACGTGAATGACATTGATATAATTTTTCATCTAGCCGCGAATTATTCTGTTGAATATTCATTCAAAGACCCGATTTTTGATTTTGAATCGAATGCTGTCACAACACTGAATGTTTTGGAAGCAATGAGGAAGAATGACATACCAACAATAGTCTTCACTTCATCTTCTACTGTTTATGGTGAATCGGATAAGTTTCCAATACCAGAAATTGCCGAACTTAAACCAATCAGCAACTATGGTGCATCCAAAGTTTCGGCCGAAATGTTCATTCATTCATTCTCGCAACTTTATGGTATAAAAGGCTTGATATTGAGATATGCAAATATCATGGGTCCAAGGTCGGAGCATGGTATAGTCCCAGATTTCATCAATAAACTTAAAAAAGATAGAAAAAAATTGTTGATCCTTGGTAATGGTAAACAGAAAAAATCCTATCTTTATATATCAGATTGTATTGATGCCAGTTTATTTACCCTTGAACATTCCAATAAAAATTTTGATATCTTTAACGTTGGTTCTGAAGAATGGATAACCGTTGATGAGATAGCAAGGATAGTTTGTGATAAAATGGGGTTAATCAATGTAAAGCTCGAATATACTGGAGAAAATAGAGGTTGGCCCGGCGATGTTCCAAAATTTCTCTTAGACACCCAAAAATTGAAAAAAATCGGATGGAAACCTAAATATACGATTGAAGATAGTATAAGAAAAACTGTTGAATTTTTGAAAAATACAATTCTTAATTGATATAAATTAAATATTTATGATAAATTTTAGAAATATTAAAAAGATCATTATGTTTGATATTAAAATTTTTATAAGATTAACGAGAATTGATGTTTATTTTCCTCAACTTCTTTTAATATTCCCTTTGATATTTATTATTTCCCCACAAAAATTTTTGTCTCTTAAAACAGCTATAATTTTTTTAGCTATTTTTTTTCTCACGACATATGCACATGCAATAAATGACGTAGAAGATAGTGATGATGATTATCATGTTTTGAAAAAAAGAAAAAGAAACCCTATATCTAATAAAGATTTAACAAAAAAACAAGGATACGTAATTTGCATTTCACTATTATTAACCGGTTTATTTTTACTTTTAACTGTAAGTTTCATAGTTTTTTCCTTGGGTCTAACTTTAGGTTTACTTGGATTTTTTTATTCATGGAAACCTGTAAGATTAAAATCCATACCCGTTGCAGATATTATATCTCATGCAATTGGTTTGGGTGTCCTGCAATTTTCCATAACCTATTTGGCATTTCGATCATTTGATTTATTCTTTATTCCCTTTTTAATTATAATTGTACCCCTTTCATTGATTACAGAAATATTCCATGAATTGGGAGATTTTAACGTTGATAAAAAAACAAAAATAAAAAATACAGTTCAAATACTAGGCATATTCAATACAAAGAAACTGACAATAATACTAGGCATAATCTGTACTGTAGGATTTTTATTATTATTTTATAACATTTACCCAAACGTGAGTATTATTTTTTTATCACCTTTAATATTCTTTGGTAATATGATGTACATTAAACACTTATTTAAATCACTTACTTAAAAAATTTTGTAAAAGAACAGTTGATGGATAAGTAGAGATTGAATTAGTTCAATAAGACAATTTAAACTAAAGACAAAGTACTTTTTGGGAGTAAATCTTATAAAATTTCAATCAAAAAAAGCTAAAAATCAAGAGCATTGTAAAATTTTATTCAGAACGCTAATCTTAACCCTAGATGAATTCTTTTAAAAATCTTAAAATGAATAAATGCTATGTAACTAATCGAATCATGTAAAGAAACGTTCCGAACAATTTTGATGTGACAATGTGATTTTTCAACAATTTGCCAAACAGATGAAGGGCTATTATACTATCAATCAAAATCCATAGATTGTATAAAAGAACTGAAAACATGAAATAAAAAAATCTCACCGTGTAATTTTTTGAAGTAGTTCTCGCAAAAAAATTTCTTTTTTTCACCCTAAAACTCGTCTCAATTCCCCACCTCTTTTTATAAAGACTAATAATTTTTCCTATAAGTTGAGTATCATTGTTACTTATGTTCATATTGGTCGCATAGGCGAGTTTATTTTTATGCTCGTCCTCCACAAGAACGATGTTGAAAACTGCCTTTTCTTCCTTTCCCATCTCATAATTCTCAATTACACGAGGTGCAGATACCCTATTAATCCATTTCCTTATTTTTGAATAACCAGTTACCGGCATTAAAAAAGTTATTCCCATTTTTTTGAAAAGATTAATCACATTAGATTTAAAAAAATATCTATCCGCATAGAGTTTCCTTATCTTTATCCTATCTTTTGTGAATGCTAATAGCCTTTCTACTATCTTTATATAAGAACTAAGAGGACCTACAGGAAGAGCTATTAGTGTAAATCTTCTTCCTTCTTCTACTATATTGATTGTTGCATACTTGTAAGCATAAGAAGTTCCAAGACTTGGTTTTGTACCTACTACCATATTATTATTTATATTCCCGTAATGAGGAATATCGGTAAAATCCAATGCAATGTCGTAACTTTTCCTTCTATCTAATATACCAATTTTTATTGCCAGTTTATAGATATGATCAAAGAGACGAATGAAAATCTGTTGAACTGTGTTCCATTCATCATACTTTCTAAGATGATAAAGCAAGGTTCTGGCTACCGGAGAATTACTGCTTTTAATCCTTTTGTAAGTTTTACATCCATTCTCGGTGAAATCCTTAGTCATTGTTATATGGGTTAATATGTCAAGATAGTCTTCTTTCTTGTAAATAGAGTTAGAACGAATCTGTAAATCTATTTTTGGATATATGTTTTCCTTAACATACCGACATAGTTCTCTTAGTTTTTTGCCCTTCCTGTTGTTTAATGTCCGTTCTGTTCCACCTTCCTTTCTTCTAGTTATCAGGCTTTCAACATCATCGAATACTATCCCAAATTTTTGACTAATTTCATTTGTCTTAGTAATGATGAATTCTATGAACTTTTTTTCTTCTTCAGTTAGTTTATGATTGATAAAATGACTAAAACTACGCTGGTTTGGAGTTAGTATTTTGTCATTTTCACCATAGAAACCCAAGTTATGAGCATCCTCCTTACTTTCAGTCAAAAATTTTGATAATTCGGTTTGAGATTTTATACTTTTTAATTTCATGAGAATTAACGATTTTAACATCGATACTCGGGGGAAATCTAATTTAGCATTGAAATCTTCTTTAATCCTAATATGCTTTAAAAACTCGGAGATTTTAATGATTTCACTATTCCTCAGGCTATATAATACTCGATAAATTTCTTTTTCTATATCGTTATACTTTACTTCACTTGAACTATAATTCACTTGATAATATTAGAAGTAAAAGTTTAAATAGTTATCATCTGAACTATAATACAGGTGAATTATACTATGGAAAAGCAAGACTTCATCGTAAGGAAGGGTGGGATTGACATTATTTTTATGTTATCTAATGGCCTAAAATCCTTTGACGAATTTAAACCACTTAAATTGAGCCCTAACACTATTTTATTGCGGTTAAGAGAAGCACAGTCTCTAGGTATCATCGAACAAAAATTGTTGGGGGGGATGAAAGGTAGGCCAAAGATAAAGTACGCCCTCACAGGAAGAGGAGGAAAGGTTTTGGAGGCTTCCAAGGACATAAAAAATCGTTATTTAGAGCTTAATGAGGAAGTAAATAGGTTAAAAATGGAAATAAGAAAAAAAGAGTCCGAAATTCAAACTCTTTTGTTTTCTTTACAGAAATCCTATAGCTCAAATATGATTTAGTTCAAATTTTAAAATCAACTTTCAACTAAAGATGAATGGTTCGATGGGACCCACATACAAATGAGTTCGAGTCTACCTTGAAAATTTCCTATCAGATAGAAAAAATTCCTAATTTTCCTTCAAATTTTTAATCCCCTTGAATTACTTACCTGAAATATTATTCAAAATACTAACCATTAAATCTATAAAAATCATAAAAGATAATGATAATTGAAGGTGATGAGGCTCACCTTTAACCGCTTCTGTTTATAAACAGAAGCTGATAGCTTCTACTTCTATAACTAAGATGATGATATGAAAAATAAAAAATGGCTTAATAGAAATGTTAGTGCAATGAGTTTCACCAGTCTGTTTAGTGATGCAGGTCATGAAATGGCTACTGCTATTTTGCCGTCATTCCTTACTGAATTGGTCGGAGCAACAGCACCACAACTCTTAGGTTTAATCAGCGGTTTGGAAGATGCATCAGCAAGCTTTGTTAAAGTATTTTCAGGTTGGTTGAGTGATAAGTTTGGAAACAGGAAAAAATTAACTATCTTTGGTTATTTTCTTACTGATTTGTTTGTTGGATTGATAGGTTTTGCAAGAAGTTGGCTTGAAGTTTTGGTTTACAGGATTTTGGCTTGGATGGGAAGAGGAACAAGAGAACCGCCAAGAGATGCATTATTAGCTGAGTCAGTAGACAAAAAATTTTATGGTCATGCTTTTGGTTTTCACAGAGCTATGGATACGTTAGGAGCAATAATAGGCCCTATGTTTGCATTTCTTCTCATACCTTTAGTCAGTTTTAGAAATATCTTCTTTCTGTCTTTAATTCCTGGTTCTTTAGCAGTTATAACTATCGCTTTCGGGATTAAAGAGAAGATTAGGAAATTAAAAAACAGTAAGAAAAGTTTCGTATGGCACTTAAAATCGTTGCCAAAAGAATTTAGAATTTTTCTCTTGGTGATGTTTATCTTCGGCATAGGGAATTTTCACAGAACGTTGCTTCTACTAAGAGTTCAGGAAGTTTTAACACCCGTAAGCGGAGTGATAATCGCAGGTAGCATGGCTGTTTTGTTCTATGCAATTAGGAATGTCGCACAAGCTATTGCAGATTATGGTGTAGGAGCTTTGAGTGATAGAATTGGTAAGAAAATTCTGCTTGCCATATTTGGATTCCTCTTATTTGGAATCATGTCAATAGGGTTCATCTATACCTCGACAAATCTGTTCTATTTCATTTTTCTATTCATTCTATCTGGAGTGAGTGCAGCTACTTATACTACACTAGAAAAAGTTTATGCGGCTGATTTGTTGCCAACGGATGTGAGAGGAACTGGTTATGGTGTATTGCAAACGATTGATGGTATTGGTGATTTTGTATCCAGCTTTGTTGTCGGCACTCTATGGATAACAATTTCCCCATTTATCGCATTCACGTATGGTGCAGTAATATCTTTTCTTGCTGCGTTCATGCTGTTAGCGTTAATGAAGAAATAAAAAAGTGATATACATGTCAGAGCATACAGAAACTGGAGTCATATCAAGCGAATCATTACCAAAATTAAATAAGAGAAGCTTGTGGATAGGCAATCTTGGTGGTATAAAGACAAAGGCTTATTTCGATATGGATCGACTCATAACTCATGCTGTTCTAATAGGCGGTTCAGGTACTGGAAAAACAATAGCATCCATGGTTCTTGCAGAAGAATGCCTGCTAAAGAACGTTGCCGTTGTTGTCTTCGACCCAACATTGGAGTGGACAGGTTTTGTAAACCCTTGCAAAGATAAGGGAATGCTTGAAAAATATGAAGGTTTTGGTCTTAAAGAATCTGATGCAAGGGGGTTTGAAACAAAACTCATCGATGTGAATAAAACAGACCTTGGAATTAAAGTAGACGACTTTAACAAAGGGGAGCTAACTATTTTCATGGTAGACAGACTAGCGCCAAACGACTACAATAATTTTATGAAAAACAGTTTCCAGTCTTTGTTCCTTTCATTACATGAACAATTTGACAGACTCGAGATACTGTTAGTAGTGGAAAATGGCTATATGCTATTGCCACAGTTTGGTGGCCAAGGTGCTATGTTTCTGGAGAGGGCTTGCCGTGAATTCAGAAAGTGGGGAATAGGTGTCATCTTACCAACTCAAATCTTCTCAGAATTCGGAGCAGGAGTTACTGGAAACGTGGCAACGGAGTTTTCATTCTCGACGAGACTTGAAAAGGATATACAAAGAGCCAGCATTAGATATGGTGGGATATACTCCAGTTTATTGCCTAAACTAAAAGTTGGGGAATGTCTGGTTCATAATGTGAATTACAATTATACGAAACCCTGGAGAGTTGATATAAGACCTATTTTACATGACCCAAACAAGTTATCCCGAAAGGAAATTGAAGAATATCAAAGATAGAACGGTGTCTTTTTGAAAAAAGAACTAAAAAGCAAATGTCCGATGTGTAAAAGACCTTTAAAAGGTCGTTATGTTTTCAGATGTGAACATTGTAACATCGCCTTTGCAACGGGAAAAATAGTAAAACAAAAAGAATCAAAATTATGCGTATATGGTGTTGATTGCACTTTGAAGGAACTTTTCGCTAAAAAATCAAAACATGGGATATTCTGCAAAAGATTCAAATGGTTTGTTAACTCAGAATTTTGTAAGAGAGTATGTTATTACTGGACTCCTAGGGGTTATAAATCAAGACCGTATAAAATATATGTTTAACAAATGGATCCGAGTCCACCTAAAATGTTTTAATTTGTTCTAAAAATATATTTATATATTTGAATATATCAATATTATAACTTATGCCAACAAAAATCTTAAAGGCACTTTCAGATCCTACTAGATTCAAAATAGTGGAACTACTAAAACAAGGGGAAATTTGTGCTTGTAAATTTGTTCCACTCACAAAAAAGGCTCAACCGACAGTTTCTCAACACTTAAAAATCCTAGAGAATGCTGGAATAGTAAAATCGAGAAAAGAAGGTAAGATGATTCTTTACAGTGTAACTGATTCAAAAATTTTTGATTTAATTGAAATTGCAAAAAAGGTGAGTAAATGATTGATTTTTTGATAATTGCAGGTTTTAAACTACCGATAAAGAGCACCGAAGTACTGTTTTGTAGGTGGTTTGAATGAATGGAAAGATAGTTGTCAGATTATTCTACGCTCCAACGTGTTCGGAAGGTTGTTGTACGTGCGGTCCAAACCAGGACATGACGGACTTTGAAAAAGTTGCTGAGAAACTAGTGAAAAAATTCGGTGAAGAGCACTTGGTTTTTGAGGCTTATAATTCAATTGACCTGAAGAAATTTCCTTTTTTGCGGGGAGCATCAAAACCATCTGGAAGAATTGCGATGCCCCTTGTAAGCATTGACGAAAAAATTTTGACCCAAGGCAAGGTTCCCACAGTTTCCGAACTTGAAGAAAAAGTGAGGAACCATTTGAAAGAGGTGTGATGAATGGGTTGTAACTGTGGTCCTGGTGAAACGTGTGGAAGTTCCGTTTCGAGCGCTGCAAAAACAGACGAGGCGCAGAAAATCCGAAAGAGCAGGCAGTATGTTATTTTTGTCACAGTTCTGCTGCTTTTCGCCTTACGATGGTTTCATTTTATTGATTCTCTTTTCGGAATCGACACTGCGCTTCTGGCTATTTTCATAGGCGCATCTCCAATTTACAGCCGAGCTTTGGACTCGCTGCTAAAAAAACAGCTTAACACAGATGTTCTCATAGGAATCGCAATCATAGCGGCATTGGCAGTACCCGAGGCACATGCGGCACATGCTGAATGGCTCGGATATACGCTTAACCGCCTGTTTTCCAGTAGATTTTTTCCCGCGGCTTCGGTAATAGTTATAATGCAAGGCATTGAAACGCTTGAAATATTTACTCTCGTCAAAATGAAAAATGCAGTCGATGAGTTGATGTCACTGGTACCCAAGAAAGCACGAATCAAGCGTGGACCCATAGAAGAGGAGGTTGACATTTCATCGGTCAAACCTGGCGATGTGCTCATAATAAAACCTGGTGAAAGCATTCCTGTTGATGGTATAATAATCAAAGGAAGTGGTTCAGTTAATGAGTCCACAATCACTGGAGAGGGAATACCCGTTGAAAAAACCGTAGGCAGTCAAGTAATGAGTGGTACTGTATGCGAGCTCGGTGCTTTTGAGATGAAGGCGACCAAAGTCGGTGAAGACACAACGCTCGCGAGAGTCATCAGACTCGTTCAGGAAGCGCAGACCAAAAAACCAGAAGTGCAAAAGTATGCAGACAAGATTGCACGCGTCTTCATTCCTGCTGTGCTTGGGATTGCAATTGTCGTTTTCCTTCTTACCCGCGACCCAGTAAAAACTGCCGCGGTTCTGCTTGTAGCTTGCCCCTGCGCATTAAGTATGGCCACTCCAGCAGCAGTAATAGGGGGAATTGGCAATGGTGCGCGCAAAGGAATCCTGATAAAGGGTGGTAGCTACTTGGAAGCGGCATCCGAAATTGACTGCGTGGTTTTTGACAAGACGGGTACACTTACTTTCGGAAAGCCGACGGTCACTAACGTTTCAACTTTTGGCAGTATTAGTGCAGAAAAACTGCTATTCTACGCTGCAAGCGCTGAAAAATTATCGGAACATGCGCTTTCCACGAGCATTTTGGAAGAAGCCAATGAACTTGAAATCTCATTTTCCGACCCTGAGTCATTCAAGATGTTTCCAGGTAAAGGGATCTGGGCTAAGGTAGGCGGGAAAAACGTCTTGGTTGGAAACCGCAAGTTACTTGAGGGGAATGGAGTTAAATTCTCCAAAGAGGCAGAGACTGAAATAGTCAAGCGCAGCAAAGAGGGTAAAACTCTTCTGCTAGTCGCTATACAGGGCAAAATCGCAGGAATCGTTTCTGTCGCAGATGTATTGAAGGACAATGCGCATCAAGCGATCGAGAAACTGCGGGAGCTCAAAATTAAAAAAATAGTGCTGCTTTCTGGCGACAACAAACTTGCTTCAGAAATGGTTGGCAAACAGCTGGGCGTTGACGAAGTGCGGGCAGACTTGCTCCCAGAAGACAAGGTGCGTATAGTAGAAGAGCTTAAGAAAGAATACAAAGTTGCGATGGTGGGGGATGGAATAAACGATGCCCCAGCTCTTTCCGCAGCACATATTGCAATCGCAATGGGATCTGGGACAGATGTATCAATAGGTGCAGCCGACATAATCCTGAAAACGAATGATATTGGGAAAGTTGCGGAAATGCTGAGATTGAGCAGACGCACACTTAAAACCATAAAGGGTAATATCATATTTTCAATGGCTTACAACGTTCTCGGCATAGCTCTTTCGGCAACTGGTCTGTTCGTTCCCGCGCTCGCAGTGGTTTTCCAGGAAGCAGGCTGCTTTTCAGTAATGCTGAACTCTGCCCTCCTGATACGTTTCAAGTAAGTATATTATGTAGACAAAATGACAGAATATGGCGTGATGATGACACCAGCGATTGTTGTAGATGGTAAGATAAAAATCGAAGGCAAAGTACCAACAGAAAATGATATTGAAAAAATAATTAAAGAGATTATACATATGAATAAACCCAAAATACATAAAAAGTGCTTCCACTGTGTAGATTGTGGTAGAAATTGTAAAATGACTTATTTGGGAGCGACACCAAGGTTTTGTTCTATGTGCGGTTCAAAATTAGAAGAGATTAAATCAATTAAAAGAAAGGGAAATCTACTGATAGTAAAGTATGAATAGAAATAGAGGCTCTCATAAGGCATCTTCATCACAAAATTAATAATAAACATACATTGTAAATATGGTGAAAAAATGGTCATTTGTGTCGTAGCAATGATTGTATTCTCGATACTAGGAATATTTAGCGTAAGATGGAGAAAAATTGCAAAAGAGGCTTTCCATTGCGTTTTTCGAATGATTCAATTTAAACCATGTGATGTCCAGTTAGAAGAAAAAATCAAATCAAAAGTAACGTCAAAATTAATGAGAGTACCAAAACTGGCAAAGTTCTTTTACAAAAATTTCAAGGTTATCTCTTGGATTTTCACTATCATTTTCTTCGCTAGCATGTTCTATACAGTTTATTCTTTGTACAATTTAATCGTCTTTGGCAGTTGTTCTCCTGGTGCAAGTTGTATTTTTAATCCTGGAGGTAATATAACCGACCAAAATGTCTGTGTGATAACAGCAACGTTTGTAGAATTTTATGGTGCAGAATGCCCTCACTGCCAAAAAATGGCTCCGATTGTCGAACAAGTGGAGAATGAGACAGGTGTTTATTTTGAAAAATTAGAAGTATGGCACAACGATACCAACAGGGCATTTTACTTGAACTACATGAATAATGTGATGAGAGACTGCAATTTAAAAAATGAAGGAATTGTTGTTCCTACATTCATGAGCATGAAGAACAATAAATCGATTTGCGGAGAAAAAAGTGTTGAAGAACTTAAGAAATTCGTAATCGAAAATGGATGATTATTTAGTATTAGGCAATTAAGATGATATTGAAAAAATAATTAAAAGGTTATCTGGATGGATAAAAAATTCGACGAATGGCACGGAATACCAAGAGAAAAAATCGATTGGCATCCTGTAATAGATGAGAATAAGTGTATTGGCTGTGGTTTGTGTGTTACAACATGTGGCAGAGGGGTTTACAGGTATGACTACAAAAATAAAAAATCAAAAGTGGCGAATCCCTACAATTGTCTAGTTGGTTGCCAAACCTGTGCTAATCTTTGTCCAACAGAAGCAATAAGATTTGCTGAAGGAGAAACAACAAGAGAGAAATCACAAAAAATAATCAAAGGATTCCAAATTTTACCAAAAATTAAAACAGAACTTGAAAAAAGAAAAGATGAATTAGAGTTTTAAGTTTTGTAAGGGATAATAATGTCTGAAAAAATAGAAGACGGATTGACAAGTTCTCAGGCAAGGGAACTACGCGAGCGATATGGTCCTAATACTATTCCAGAATCACACCAATCGATAATCAAGATGTTTATCAAACGTCTTTGGGGAGTCATTCCCTGGATGCTAGAGGCATCAATTATTCTGGACATAATCCTTCACAGATGGGCTGAGGCTTGTGTCATTGCCTTTATACTACTGTTTCAGGCTTTGCTTGGCGTATATCAAGAAAAGAAAACCAAAAAAGCTCTTGTTTTACTAAGAAAGCGCTTATCCATCAATGCACGTGTCTTGAGGGATGGACGCTGGCAGACACTTCCTGCAGCAGAACTCGTCCCAGGAGACAGGATACATCTAAGGGTTGGTGATATTGTTCCTGCAGATGTTTCAGTTATCAGCGGAACAGTCTCAGCTAACCAGTCCCAGCTGACAGGAGAATCGCTTGCTGTGGAGGTTCATCATAAAGAGATGCTCTATTCAGGCTCAATAATAGAGTACGGAGAAGCAAGTGGTAATGTGACTGCCACTGGTAAAAATACGTATTTCGGGAAGACTGTGGAAATTGCACATCTTGCAAAGGCCCCACCACGCCTTCAACAACTGACTGTCATGATCGCAAAATACCTTCTTGTGCTTGATATCGTGCTTGCTCTTGCTGTCCTTTCAATCACACTAATAATAGGAGCACCTCTTTTGAGTATGATCCCTTTTATTTTGGTACTGCTTGTAGTTTCAGTCCCTGTGCTATTGCCCATGATGTCAATGACTTCTGCCATGAAAGGAGCTGGCGAACTTGTCAAGTTCGGAGTCCTGACTACACAACTCCCTTCAATTGAAAATGCAGCAGCTATGAATGTCCTTTGTATGGACAAGACAGGAACAATAACAGAGAATAAGTTAAGTGTACAAGATGTTGAGCCATTTACCTCATTTAACGCAAAATACATACTTGAACTGGCAGTTCTCGCGTCAGACGAGGCTACCCAGGATCCTATTGACCTTGCAATAATTAAGGCAGCACAGCAGCAGGGAATTGAAGTAAACATGAAGAGTCGCCTGAGCTTTGTGCCCTTTCATTACTCTACCAAGCGCTCCGAAGCAGTAATACTCAAGAACAACAAAGAAATACGTGTTATCAAGGGAGAGCCATCAGTACTTGCAAAACTGGCAAATACAAACTGGTCTAAAATTTCTGATAAGATAGTACGGCTTTCATCAACAGGTTCCAGGGTCATTGCTGTTGCAGAAGGAAGTAAGTCAAAATTGAGCATTATCGGGTTGATTGCATTAGCTGATCCGCCGCACCCTGATTCAGCAAAATTTATCAATGAACTCACGAACCAAGGGGTGAGGGTTATGCTTATCACAGGAGACGGAAAAGCCACAGCGCAGGCAATCGCCTCGAAAGTTGGCATCCATGGGGAGGTTGCTCCTCTCAATAAGATTAATGTTGGGTTGGATGCAGCCATAATTGACAATTTCAATGTGTTTTCCAATGTTTTTCCCCAGGACAAATTTATGTTGGTCGAATCCCTGCAAAGGGCGGGCCATATAGTTGGCATGACGGGTGATGGCGTGAATGATGTTCCTGCACTCAAGCAAGCAGATGTTGGCATCGCAGTTGCTAATTCGACAGACGTGGCCAAGTCCGCAGCAGGCCTTGTGATGACCAATCCTGGACTAAGCGAAATCCTGATAGCAATTAGGGTCAGCCGTAAAATCTTCCAGCGCCTTCAGACATGGATATTAGCAATGATAACTAGAAAGGTTGGCATACCCTTGTTTATTGCCGTGGGGACTATTTTGTTTATGAATCAGGTAATAAGCCCACTGCAAGTTGTCTTATTTATGTTCTTCGGGGAGGTTGCGACATTTGCCCTATCCATGGATAATGTTAAGCCTTCTAAAAACCCCAGAAAATGGAACATGAAACCATTGGCGATTACAGGATTGGGGCTTGCCATGTTGCTATTCTTGTTCAATTGCCTAGTGTTCTGGTTAGGCTTCAACTATTTCCATTTGAGCCTTGATGCAGCGCAAACCCTTGTCTTTGTATGGCTAGTCTTTGCTGGGGCTCAGGCAGTTCTCTATTCAACAAGGACACGAGGGTTCTTTTGGTCAAAGCCATACCCGAGCAGGGCACTACTTTATACATCCATTTTTGATATCACCCTTGCAATCCTTATATCAAGTCAGGGATGGCTTATGGCATCCGTACCATTGCCTTATATCCTAGGTCTGCTTGGGCTGAGCATTGTCTTCCTTGCAATTAGTGATATTGTAAAAATAGCCACATTCAGATTTTGGAATGTTCTTGAGGTGATTGAATGAAAGAGGGGTTCTTGTTTTGTGTGTGCCAAGGGACATGCCCTTCCTTTGCCAAGGAAAACGCATACGAAATAACCAATATAGTAAGAAAAAATTTCAATGTGGAATTCGCAGCAATACATCCTCAACTCTGCGCTGACGATGGTGACAGGTTCCTGAGAAATCTTCTAAAAGGAACAGATATTGATGTCTTATATGTTGCAGGATGTGACCCTGTAATGCAGAAGAAGATGTTCAAGGAGTCGTTTGCTGCAGTAGGTTTTGATGAAAAAAAACTTGTTGGAGCAGATGTTAGGAACAAGACTACCGAAGAAGTAAAAAAGCAGATTAGCGAACTGATTGAAAGAACAAGAAAAGAGGGTTTAAAATGACAAAAAAATGGTATCCCATAATAGATTATTCAAGATGCGTAGGCTGTCTTACATGCGTCAATTTCTGCCCTCACGGTGTATACATTGAAAAGAATGGAAAACCTTTTGTCAAAAATAAAGAGGCGTGTGTTGACATGTGCAAAGGTTGCGAGAAGATATGCCCTGAAAAAGCAATAACTCACCACACAAAACAGTCAGGAGGGAATTAAAATGAAAATTGAAATATTGTACATTTTAGATTGTCCTTGGTGCATAAAGACCAAAGAATTGATTAGAGAAAGTTTGAGAGAACTAGGAATAAAATCTTATATTGAAGAGATTTTGATTGATTCAGATGAAAAGGCAAAGGAATATAATTTTGTTGGCTCACCAACAATCAGGATAAACGGAAAAGACATACAAGAAGATGTTAGTAAAGGAAAATGTTTACCTTGTGAAGAACTCGCTGAACTTACTAAAGGAACGACTGAATTTATTAAACAAGAATGTACATGCGGATGCAGAATCTATTTTTATAAAGGCAAACAATATTCTTATCCGCCAAAAGAGATGATTAAAAAAGCGATTCAAAATAGTTCTTATTCAAAATCTATCTGATTCACTTGTTTGAAAGGTTAATCCCGACTATTTGAATTTCAAGATACCTATACGACGATTCAAGTTGTGCATCAAATCAGTTATCTTTGGCACTGAGACAATTAAACCCCAACTTCCGATTGTTCCTGCAGTTATAATAAAACCCAAAGTCAAATCCGAAACCCAATTGGCACTGATGAGAAACAATTGACCGTTCCATAGATGGTCTATTACCCCGAATAGTGCTCCCCCAAGGAACATCAAGTTAAGCCAATTTTTATGTGGTGTTTTCTCTTTAATCTTTCTGTTTCTTATGAATTCGATTACAGCTGCTGTCGTAGGTATAATATAGCAAACCATATCAATTTCCCTCCTTTTTTAGATACTTATAAATTATTATTTATATTAACTCTAAAAAAATAATTTCATATTTTACTTCACCTGTTCTTAGTCATACTTATTATATTTGAGAGTTATTTATTACAAATTTTTCCATGAAGTCTGAGAAATTCCTCTCCCTCTTTGTTAAGGAAAATGAAAGTAGGAGGTTTAGTAATTTTATGTTTTTCAACCATTCCTTCATCTTTATCGAAGTCATAGTATTCTGTTTTTAACCATGGGTTTTCTTTCTCAATCTCCTGCCATCTAGACATCATGATAGAACTGTCTGAACACCAAATTGCACCAAATTTTAATATTTTCGTATTAATACCTCAAATTGACATGTTTTCTATCTCTCTATGTTTATTCTATTTATAATTTCTTCAAACATTTTTCTGTACCATGGATTTATCTCAACAACAGGCTTCATCTTTATTGTTGAATCAACAAAGTCTTTCCTGTAAGGAATTTTTCCGATAATCGGTATTTTACTTTCCTTTGCGAAATCTTCTATTTTTGAACAAAAACTTTTTGCAAGGTCAAATTTGTTTATGACAATTCCATGGCTGATCCCAAAATTTTTAATAAAAAGTGTAATATTTTTTATCATAGATTTTATCTCGAAAATAATTTATTTTATCCAATAAATTTTAAACTTGATACAATCTTTCTAGCTTTCTCAAAATTCTTTTCAAATTCTTTCATAAATTTAGTTAATTTTTCACAGGTTATATCTTTGATTTCTCCTGTCGTCATCCTTCCAGCTTTGTACTCATCGTAAATCTTTTTCAACTCTTTATCATTTTCGATAAAATGTTGTTTTAATAATTCAAATGACATGTCCTTTTCTGGTATTGCTCCATACTTTCTATGATCAGCTAAAGTCTTTCTCGCTCCTGATAAGGCTCTTCTAATTTTTTTACATGCTACATCAATATCGTCTGGGATTGTAATACATGATTCTGGTTTTGATTTACTCATCTTCAAATCTCCATCAAGAGAAGGTGTAAATTTATGATAAATACCAGACGGTGGAACAAAATTGAAGATATTTTTAGTTCTATTAACTATGTCTCTAGATAGGAGTACATGGGGCGATTGATCAGGTCCAACGGGGATTACGCCTGGCATTGAATGTTCTATTTGTGGAAATAGAATATCCCCTGCTTGCAATAAAGAGGACATTATTCTTGATGGTTCAGCACTGCCATATATAGCTCTGAATTCGTTAAGAGTAATCTTTTTAGAGAAAATGTAACCCAAGTTTTTTACTTTTTCATTGGTTGATTGGAAATAGAAGACTGTTTTTTTTGGGTCTAGACCTAATGCTATATAAGCAGGAATGTGAAAATCTAACGCCCTCTGTCTACCTTCTTCTAAAGAAACTTCTCTGGTTGCTGCGGCTTCTAAGTCTGCAACAAGAACAAAACTTTTTGCCCCATGGTCTTGAAAATATTTTATGTTTTCTATGACTAATTTTGTCCCTAAGTGAATCTTTTCAAGAGTTGGCATTATGCCTGTCAATGCATAAAAATCTTTTTTCCGATTGATTGCATCTACAACTCTACCTAAATCTGTGTGCGCAAATACAATCTTTCTTCTCATCAGTTTGTTTGGTTGCGGTATTTTGGATAGTAATTCATCCGTGAAAGGCTCTAGACCATACTTACCGATAAGTTCTTCATAGTCTTTTACTAAAAAAGATCCCCATGGGTCGATTGTTATTTTTGCCATAATAATCACTATTTTAGACTTTTGTTATTATAACCTTCCATTACCCTTAAATCCATGATACACCGAACAATTTTTACATTTTTTCTGTGGATTTTTACATTCTTTTTCTTCTGTTGATTCATATAATCTGCATCTGTATTCTTCGACTACTTCTGAATCGTGGACACCTCTATATCTAAAGAGTCTTTTGAAATCTATATCTTCTGTACCAATCCCTTTGTTTAAATCATAAATTACTTCTTCCTTTCTGTCAGAACTTGTTATACTAAATTTCTTTAATGTGGTGCCTGGTCCTACGTTACTTACCATATTTCTAATTTGATATTTTCTGACATCTAATTTGCCAGATGCAGCTTCTCTAAGTGCTTTTACATATTCAACTTTTTCTTTCGGTATTGGTGGAACAATTCTACGAATAATATCCTCTAAAGATTCATTTTTTCCTAAGACAATATTTCCTGATATTCCTGCTTTTTTTCGTAAATCTTCTAAAATTGAGCATACTTCACAGTCTACATATTCTCCTTTTTCTTTGTATTTTGCTGAAAGCAGAAATTCATAATCTTTCAATCGAAATGGATTATTCATTTCATATATTTGTCTATCTAATTCTGCGAAATTTCCTGGTTCTAATAGTTCAAATAAAAATTTGATTGAAGACCCAACAGCTTTTTTAAATTTAGTTCCAAAAACTTTCACCAGTCATTTTAATTCACTCCTTTTTCGTTCTTCTTTTCGTTTTTGTTTCAGTTCTTGCATTCCTTTAAGGTAGGATTTTATTGTATCAAAACCATCACGTACAGTTTTGCCTAACGTATAGGAACTTTTGAGTATTTTTTCTCCTGGATTTACGCCAAATACACGAAGATATGTTATTAATGCCGCTGGAACAATAGATGTAAAGTATCCTAATAATCTTACATCTTTTTCTCTTTGTATTAAGTATTTTATAGCCTCTTCTCTAGTTTCGGGTTTATAAATTGTAGTGCCTGAAGCCCCCGTAGGTGAAACCCAACCATATCTTATACCGTTTATCAAAGCATCCATTATTTCTTCTTCAGTAAGTAGACGAAGAGGAACATCTTTTATTGAATTGTGGTAAACTAATCCTGTAAGAATAGCAGATGCAGGTATCATAGCAAGGTTAATCAGACATTCTGCACTTTCAATTCTTGGATTTTCTTCTCGTAGTTTTTCATATTCATGTGATGTTTGAGTTAATTCTTGTACAAGATTATTCTTGAATGAGTATAGTTTGCCAAACTAATTCACCAACTTTCATTTTAATTCACCTCTTAAAATCTCAAAAAAAGTATTTCCCAAATCAGTAAAAATCAATGGTTTCCCTTTGCAGTTCTGACTTCCAAAATCGACAAGATTGAATTGCTTAAACCTTTGAAGAACACACTTTACAGTACTTTCCGGATAATTTTCTTCAACAATTTTTCTTACAGCAGCAGAGAATGTAATTCCTTGCAACTCATACAAACTCAAGAACAACTCTTTTTCTTTCGTTCTGAGTGATCGCTCTAAGAAAATCCTAAGTTCTCTTTTACAAATGCCAAACGCGACCACTTCTCATTTTAATCACTCATTAATATGATGAGTCAATATTAAATGCTTTTTGGACAAAAAAATTGACCACCTATTTAACAAATATATGCATGTAACACGATAAATTCTAAGATGAAACTACAATTAGAAAAACACATAGAAATCAAAGGAAAGGATGCTGGTTTAACGGCTAAGGCTATATCAGATGTCATCAAAGAATTCACGATGAGGGCAAACATAAAAGGATTGAAAAAAATAAGAATTTTTGTCACGACGGATCCTGTTAAAACCTGTAAAAAAATCTTCATTTCTAGACTTAAACTAAATAGGCATAGTGAGATAAGAGAATGGATATCTGAGAATGCACCTAGCTTTTCATACTGGGAAAAAGGACAAGTACCAACGATAATGTTGGATGCCAATGAAAGAATATTCAAAGAAAGGAATTATTCTGCGATTAAAGGACTTTTTGCTCATGAATTAATGCACCTCATGAACAAACTCGATGGAATAGAAGATCAATTAGAGATAGAAACAGAAAAGGCAGCAAGATACATATTTTTCCTTCTTTCGCGACATAAACAAATCAAACCCTTTACACATGATGGTTTATTAAGCTCAATGATAAGAGTAACGACTTCAGCCTTATTATTTATAAAAGATATCCTCGCTAACACTAGGGCAATGAGCTTTGGTTTTGATGATGAGTTGTACGAACATTACAAGGTTTCTCTAATCAATGTTAAAAAAGAGATTAGGTTTACTGAAAGAAGTATATTGAAAGGCTTAAAACAAAATAGAAAACATGCCTTGGATGATGCTTTTTTAGCTTATTTAGGTCTCAACACATGTTGGATAACTTTCAAGATGTTTCACAATATCTGGTACAAAAATCTACAGAACTTGGCTAAAATAGAGGTACCAACGATAATCAAAAAAAACGGCTATCCAGTCTTGAATGAATTGTTAAACTTGAGGTCCGCCAACGATGAAAAGCAAATAGCAAAAGTTATAAGATTAACCCAACAAAACTATTTTAATGTTGTTCAGTATTTTTGTAATAAAATGAGGTGATGTAATGTCTAATTTTCAGTTTATCGTCTCGAACCCAACGGCCAAGAAGGCATACAAGGTTGATGTAGACCAAACAAAAGCAGCCGGAATAATAGGCAAAATTATAGGCGACAAATTCAACGGTGACATCGTAGACTTGCCTGGTTATGAACTACAGATAACAGGTGGAACAGATAAAGATGGTTTTCCGATGCATCATCAGATTCATGGCCCAGGTAGAAAGAGTATCGTTCTTTCTCAACCACCAGGATTCCACCCGAAGTTGAAAGGACAAAGAAAAAGAAAGATGGTAAGAGGAAATGCGATATCAGCAGACATTGTTCAGATAAATTGTAAGATTGTTAAACCTGGAGTTAAACCTATAGAGCAACTGCTAGGAAGGGAAGAGAAACCTAAAGAAGAGAAAGTTGAAAAGAAAGAGGAAAAGATTGAAAAGAAACCAGAAGAAAAACCTGCTGAGAAAAAAGAAGAAGCCAAACTAAAGAAGGAGGGTGAGGAAGTTCACAAAGAAAGTAAACCCTAAACTCATTCCTGAAGTTAACATCGGTATGCTTGGACATGTTGATCATGGTAAATCTACTCTAGTAGAGGCTTTAACTGGAAAGTGGCCTTCTGTCCATTCTGAGGAATTGAAGCGTGGTATCACCATACGTTTAGGATATGCTGATGCTACATTCTACAAATGTCCTAAATGTGGAACATACTTATCATCTGAAAAATGCCCGAAATGTTTTGAGACTGCAGAAGTCTTGAGAACTGTATCTTTTGTCGATGCGCCTGGACACGAAAGTTTAATGGCAACTGTCTTGACAGGTTCAGCATTAATGGATGGTGCTCTGTTAGTTATAGCTGCGGATGAAAAATGCCCTCTACCACAAACAAGAGAGCATCTAAAAACTTTAGAGGTAGTCGGTATTAAGAACATAATAATAGTTCAAAATAAAATCGACCTTTTGACCAAAGAAAGAGCTGAAAAAAATTATGAAGAGATAAAAAATTTTGTTAAAGGTACGATAGCTGAGTCATCCCCTATAATTCCAGTCTCTGCTCAACAGAAGATTAACATAAATTACCTCATCGAGGCTATAGAGAATTTTATTTCAACTCCAAAAAAAGATTCAGAGAAAGACCCGAAGATGGTTATAGCTAGAAGCTTTGATGTGAATAAACCAGGCACGATTCCAGAAAAAATAATAGGTGGAGTTATTGGTGGGTCGATTATTCAAGGCAAATTGAAAGAAGGAGATGAGATAGAAATAAGGCCTGGTATCAGAATTGATGATAAGTGGAAACCCATAACAACAACAATCGTTTCTATGCAGAAAGCAGGACAAAAAATCGAAGAAGCTGGTCCTGGTGGTTTACTCGGTGTTTTAACGAAATTAGACCCATACTTTACAAAAGCTGATACTTTAGTCGGTAACGTTGTCGGTTTGCCTGGAAAATTATCTCCTGTGAGACTAGAGTTAAAAATGAAGACAAAACTTTTAGAGAGAGCAGTAGGGACAAAGGAAATGTCAGAAGTTGCAAACATAAAAATTGAAGAGAACTTATTGGTGAACGTTGGAACAGCTCGATCAATAGGTATAGTTAAAAAAGTTCGTGGGAATGAGATAGAGATGAGTTTGAAGATTCCTATTTGTGTAGACAAGAGTGATAGGATTGTTTTATCGAGACAGATTTCAGGGATATGGAGATTGATTGGTTACGGAGAGATTGTAGATTGAAATGAAAAAAATAATCTTAGATACAAATTTTCTGATGATTCCCTATCAATTCAACGTAGATATTTTTGAAGAAATCAGTAGAATCATGGAAGAAGAATATGAGTTAATAATTTTTGACAAAATGATTGATGAATTAGAAAAAATTGCAGAATTGAAAGGTAAAGATGCTACAGCTGCTAGAATTGCTTTGGGTTTAATAAAGAAAAAAGAAGTTAAGATTATAAGTACAAACGAGAAAACAGTTGACAATGCTATCATTGATTCAGTAGATGAAAACACGATTGTTGCAACGAATGATAAGGTTTTGAAGGAAAAGTTAAAGAATAAAAACATAAAAATCATCTATTTGAGAAATAAAAAATATTTAGAAATGAGTTAATAAAATTTTATTTAAGGGGGAGGGAAAGAGAATGAATATTTTAATTCTTGCACCGATTTCTGGTTTAATATCAATCTTTTTTGCAATTTATTTGTATTATTATGTGAAAAAACAAGAAGTCGGAACACCTAAAATGAAAGAGATAGCTGAGGCAATAACTGAAGGTGCTAATGCCTTTCTAAAGAGACAGTATAAGACTCTTGCTATTTTTGTCGTTATCTTATCTGTAATTATCACAATTTCCTTGAATTTTAACACAACTTTATCATATATTCTTGGCTCAGTCTGTTCTGGTTTAGCTGGTTATTTTGGAATGAATGTAGCACTTAAGGCAAATGTAAGAACAGCAAATGCCGCTAAAAAAGGATTGAACAAAGCATTTTCTGTAGGCTTTTACGGTGGTGCAGTCATGGGTTTATTAGTAGTTGGCCTATCTTTATTGGGAATAAGTATCCTCTATTATATTTATCAAGATCCTGAAACAATTCTTGGGTTTAGTTTTGGTGCTAGTTCTATAGCGCTTTTTGCAAAGGCTGGTGGAGGTATTTATACCAAGACAGCTGATATAGGTGCTGATCTTGTTGGTAAAGTAGAATTTGATATACCAGAAGATGATCCCAGAAACCCAGCTGTAATCGCGGATAATGTTGGTGATAATGTTGGTGATGTTGCTGGAATGGGTGCTGACTTAGCTGATTCTTATATAGCAAGTATAGTATCAGCGATGATATTAGGTGTTGTGACTTACAAAGTGATTGGCGCTGTATTACCACTGGTAATTGGAGCAGCAGGAATATTTGCATCTATTATTGGTATGTACTTCGTTAGAGTCAAAGGAAAAGGCAACCCAGGAGCAACATTAAACAGAGGAACATATATAACGTGTATAGTATTCGCAATATTAGCATATTTCGTTTTTAATTACATGAAAGTTGATATTGGAATATTTTATGCTACGATAGCTGGGCTTGTTGCTGGAGTAATAATCGGTATTACAACAGATTTTTTCACGTCTATAGATAGAAAACCAGTGATGATGACTGCTGAAGCTTCAAAGACTGGTGCAGCGATAACTATTTTGTCTGGTTTCTCATATGGGATAATAAGTATGGTTCCCTCTGTCATAGGAATATGTGCTGCAATATTATTAGCATGGCATTTCGGTGGAATATTTGGTGTTGCTATGTCGGCTGTTGGAATGCTATCTATCGTAGGTATGATCATATCAGCAGATGCGTATGGTCCTATCGTTGATAATGCTAAGGGAATTGCTGAACAAGCTAATTTCGGAAAAAAATTTGTAGCAATTGCTGATAAGTTAGATGCAGCTGGAAATACAGCTAAAGCTATAACAAAAGGTTTTGCCATAGGTGCTGCTGCGTTAACAGTCGTTGCTCTGTTTGCTTCATATGCTCACATAGTTGGTATAAAGACAATTGATTTGATGAATCCTTATGTTATAGTCGGTCTTTTCATCGGTGCTGTAATGCCCCCATTATTTTCTGCTTTAGTCATATTAGGCGTTGGAAAGAATGCTTTCAGAATGGTTGAGGAAATAAGAAGACAATTCAAAAAATATCCAGGTATACTAAAAGGAACATCAAAACCAGATTATGCAAGTTGTGTAGATATTGCTACAAAAGGTGCATTGAAGGAATTAATACTACCAGGCGTATTATCGGTTGTGGTTCCTTTGATTGTTGGTTTTATACTCGGTAAAGATGCATTGGGGGGTTTCTTGGCTGGAAGCATAGTGACAGGAATGATATTTGCATTGTTTATGGCCAATTCTGGTGGTACTTGGGATAATGCAAAAAAGTTTATAGAGGCAGGAAATTTCGGTGGCAAGGGTTCTGATGCGCACAAGGCAGCAGTTGTCGGAGATACAGTCGGTGATCCGTTTAAAGATACAGCTGGACCTTCGCTCAATACAATGATAACTGTCATGTCTCTAACTGCTTCAATATTTGCTCCTTTGATTATTAAGTATGCTTTGTTTGGATGATGATTCATGAATCTATGGAAAGATATTCCAACAGGAGATAAAGTTCCTGACACGATTAATGTAGTTATCGAAGTTATAAGCGGGTCAAGAGACAAGTACGAATATGATTTGAAATGGGAAACTTTTGTTTTGAACAGAGTTCTTTATTCTTCAGTCGTTTTTCCAGTTGAATATGGTTTCATCCCTCAGACATGGTATGATGATAATGATCCGTTAGATATAATGGTAATGAGTTATGAACCACTTGAAGTTGGATGCATAGTTAAGGTAAGACCGATTGGAGTATTGATAATGGAAGATGAAAAGGGAGAAGACCCAAAAATCCTATCTGTTCCTATAAGTGACCCTAGGTTTGATGGAATTCGTGATATAAAAGATGTTCATCCACATAGTTTAAAAGAGATTAAAGAATTTTTTGAAATCTACAAAAGACTTGAACCACACAAATGGACTAAATTCAAAGCTTGGAAAAATTCTGAGGAAGCAAAAAAAATAATTAAATATGCTATAAACATCTACAATAAGAAATTCAAAAAATAATTGCTTTTTTGAGGTTAACTAATGGTTTCAAGAAAGAAAAATGTACAAACAGTTGAAACAGAAACAGTATGGCATGCGATGGACGAAAAAACAGTCCTAAAAACATTAAATACTAGTCTTAAAGGTCTAAATAACGAAGAAGCTAAAAGAAGACTGGAACAATATGGATACAACGAATTAAAAGAAACTAAAAAAAGAAATGTTTTACAAATGTTCCTTGAAGAGTTCAAGGATATTTTTATAATACTACTGCTTGTTGCTACAGTACTTTCCTCTGTAATAGGTTATTATGAATCACTCAATGAACCTGGAAAGAGTTTTCTTGAGACTTATACTGATACTATAACGATTGGAGTAATCGTTCTTCTTTGTGCTGTTGCTGGTTTTATTCAAGAATATCGAGCAGAAAAGGCATTGGAAGCTTTGAAAAGATTGACTGCACCCAAAGCAAGAGTATTAAGGGATGGTAAAGAAGAATTGATACCTGCAAGAGAAGTAGTACCAGGAGATATTCTACTCCTAGAGGCTGGAGATCGTTTATCGGCTGATGCAAGACTATTAGAAGTAGTGGAATTAAAAACAGACGAGGCTGTATTGACTGGTGAATCCATTCCTGTTACTAAAGAGCTAGGTATAATAAAAGCTGAACTGCCTTTAGCTGAAAGAGAAAATATGGTTTTCACTGCAACCCACATCACTTATGGTAGAGGAAAGGCAGTTGTTATATCTACTGGAATGAGCACAGAATTTGGAAAGATTGCTGAGATGGTTCAAGCAACAGAAGAAGAAGAAACTCCACTTCAGAAAAAACTGGATAAGTTTGCCAAAAAGATTGCAAAGATTGTCATTATTCTCTCAGCTATAATATTCGCTCTCAATGTATTTGCTGAAGGGTTAAAGATTAAACCAGTTCTCGATTCATTCATGACTTCGATAGCATTAGCAATATCAGTTGTTCCAGAAGGATTACCTGCAATAGTAACTGTGGGCCTTGCTCTTGGCGCACGTGAGTTTGCAAAACGTAATGCTATAATCAGAAAGTTATCATCAGCCGAGAGTTTAGGCTCTACCACAGTAATTTGTTCTGACAAGACTGGAACTTTGACAAGGGGTGAGATGACCGTCCGTAAAATCTACATTAATGATAAAATAATCGATGTTACTGGTGTCGGTTATGAACCAAAGGGTGAATTTGCCCTAGATGGTGAATCTATAGATCCGAAGAAAGTTGATGGTTTAACATTATTATTGAAGATAGGTTTATTGTGTAACAACGCTGTTCTGGAAAAAAATAAATCATGGCATATAATCGGCGACCCAACAGAAGGATCCTTGATTGTATCTACTGGTAAAGCAGGATTAAAAAAAGAAGAATTAGAAAAGAAATATCCACGTAAATATGAAGTACCGTTCACTTCTGAAAGAAAACGTATGACGACCGTACATTCGACTCCAGAAAAAGAATTGTTCGCATACATAAAAGGAGCCCCTGAAGTTATACTCGATCGATGTGCACGTATACTGGAAAATGGTGAAGTAAAGGACTTGACCGATGAAAGAAAGAAAGAAATATTGAAAACCAATGAAAGATTGGCCAGTGAGGCTTTACGATTACTCGGTATGGCATACAAAAAATTACCGTCACATTTGGTTGAGTTTAACGATGAAGAATTAGAGGAAGATCTTGTTTTCGTTGGTTTACAAGGAATGATTGATCCAGCAAGAACAGAGGCTATTGAGGCTAATAAAAAATGTCAAGAAGCTGGGATAAAGACAGTCATGATTACAGGAGATCATAAATTAACTGCAATAGCTGTAGCAAAAGAAATTGGGATGATGAAAAAGGATAGTATGGCTTTGACTGGTGATGAGTTAGAGAAGTTAAGCGATAAAGAATTTGAAAAAATAGTAGAAAAAGTAGTTGTGTATGCAAGAGCTTCACCAGAGCATAAATTAAGAATAATCAAGGCATGGAAAGCAAAAGGAGAGATAGTAGCGATGACAGGTGATGGTGTCAACGATGCACCTGCTGTGAAGAATGCTGATGTCGGTATAGCGATGGGTATATCGGGAACTGATGTGACAAGAGAAGCTTCAGACATTGTTTTAGCAGATGATAATTTTGCCACGATAGTTAATGCAGTGGAACAAGGTAGGGTCATCTATGATAATATTCGTAAGTATGCACGATTCCTAATGGCTTGTAATTTTGATGAAGTCTTAGTTATAGGAAGTTTCGCTCTTCTAGGTGGTATATTTGGAGATAAACTATTTCCACTACCTTTAATCCCAGCCATGCTATTATGGATAAACTTGGTCACAGATGGTGCCCCAGCTGTATCTTTATCCATAGACCCACCTGATGAGGACGTGATGAAGAGAAAACCTCGTAAACCGAATGAAGGCATATTGCATGGGATGGTGGCATTCATTATTGTTTCTTTTATACTACAATCTACAGGAACAATATTGGTATTCTCATTAGAGTATTATGTATTTCCAGGAACTTGGATGTCAGATGCAAAATATGATTGGCTTTCACTTCCTGCGAATGATCCACATAGAGAAGAATCACGATTGAGAGCTTTGGAAGAAGCTAGGACTGTCGCTTTTGTACAGGCTGCATTATTCGAGTTGTTTGTTGTTTGGAATTGTCGTTCAGAGAAACATAGTATGTGGAAGATGGGACGCAAGAGTTTCAAGAACAAGTTCTTTGTGATTGCAGAAATAATATCCATCGGCACAACATTAGCAATATGTTACATACCTATAACCCAGCAAATGTTCCATATAGTTCCATTGACTTTAGCCGATTTAGCCTATGTTTTGGTAGTGGCCAGTTGGGGTTTCTTTGTGTTACCAGAATTATTCATGGGAAAGAAGTTTTTAAAATGGAGATAAATCAATTTAAGTTTTAAATGCAAAAATAAATAGTATTTTGATAATTATGTACAGAATATTGACGATTAAAACCAAGATAAAAGTCCCTCCTACAAGGTTTGGGATGCCTTTAAAGCAGGCTATAAAGGAAAGTATAGCAGAAAAGTATGAGAATGTTTTAGACAGAAATTTTGGGATGGGACTTGCTGTTGTTAACGTGGGGGAGATAGGCGAAGGCAAGATAATGCCCAGCGATCCTTCTATCCATTATTCAGTTACTTTTGATTTGTTAGTCTTTAAACCAGAGTTGCATGAAATCATCATAGGAGATGTAATCGATAACACAGAATTCGGGTCTTTTGTCAGGTTTGGACCGATGGATGGTCTTGTCCACGTTTCTCAACTGTTGAACGATTACGTGAGTTATGACGAGAAGAATGCTGTTTTTATGGGAAAAGAGACGAAGAAAACATTGAAAGAGGGTGATCCTGTAAGGGTTAGAGTGATATCGATAAGCATGGCTCCTGGAAAAGAGAACAAGATAGGGTTGACGATGCGTCAGCCAAACCTAGGATCGTTGGCATGGATTGAAGAAGAGAAAAGAAGGTCTAGGAAAGAAGGTAAGAAATAATTTATCTGCTTTATTTGAATGTTAGATTTGTTATATCTGATTCAACTATAAGTTTTAATTTAAATCTAAAGTATTTAGGGATGATTGTACTAATTATATCATTACCAATTTGGTGATAAAGGATTCGTGTTGTAATCTTAAACACTTTTAATCCTTTTCCTAAGAATATAATATTAGTGAGGTGTTACAATTGCCACTTCCTCTAATAGAACGCTCAGAAAAAGAAATTGCGAACATTATCAAGAAGAGAGTTGAAGCGATAAAAAATGTTAGAGGTTGTCATGAAGTAAGCGTGCGCATAACTGGAAAGAGATTTTACGTAGACATGCATGTCTTACTTGATAGCAATTTAAATTTGGAGGACGCCCATAAAATTACCCTAGATATTGAGAGGGAAATAGACAGCATTCTTCCTAATGTGAGAGTTACAGTTCATACCGAGCCGTTTGAAAGTGGACGAAAGAGTATCTGGAAATTTATTAAGGAAATAGCCGAAGGAGTACCTGGTTCAAGGGGTGTTCATAACATACACATTCAGACGATAGATGGAAAATTGTGTGTTGACCTTCACTTAGAGGTGAGTGCAAACATGACCGTTAAGCAGGCACATGATGTTTCCCATCAGGTTGAAAAGAAGATAAAAACAGCAAGATTAAATATCTCTGAGGTTACTGTTCACGTGGAATCTGCATTAGAAAAAATATCTAGGGAGTTGTCAGGTGTGGAGACTGAAATAGAACCATATATCGAAGATGTAGCAAAGCGCTTCCCAGAAATTAAGTGTGTTCACGGAATTAGGATTCGCAAGATTGGCAACAGTCTACATGTAGTGTTTCGATGTCATTTTGACCCGAACATCAATATGAAAAAGGCACATGAAATATCCAGCAAGCTCGAAAGTACAATCAAGAGCGCATATCCCAACATCACTAGAATAGATGTCCATGAAGAACCTGCTTGAAATCTTGAGGCGGATTCAAAATCATGTTAAACGAAGCTAAAGTAATACGCAAAAATTATTGGTCTATTTCTCCTACTGATGTTTATAAGACTCTTAAAACCAGCGAACAAGGTTTATCTGAAAAAGAAGCTCAACAACGCCTGAAAGAATATGGTTACAATGAATTGCCTAGACAGGTTTTCAGCTGGTTCCGAGTGTTTATTAGACAATTCAAAAACCCAATATTTTTAATTTTAGTCGCATGTGCAGTTGTTTCAGGTTTCTTTGGTGAACTTAAACAGTCCATAGCTATACTTCTTATGATTGCCATTAGTGTTGTTTTGGGATTTTTCAATGAATATAAGGCTGAGAAGATTGTTGAAAACCTGCGACAGAGCGTGTCATATAAATCTCTTGTAATAAGAGATGGAAAATCTTATGAGATTGATTCCAGACTAGTGGTTCCAGGTGACATCAACGTCGTATATGTGGGAGATATAATTCCTGCTGATGCAAGGATAATTGAATCAAAGGATCTTCAAATCGATGAGTCTACACTTACTGGAGAATCTTTCTCAGTCGAAAAGAGTTCTAAAAGTCTTGATATTCAACATCCAACTCCACAGCAGTTAAGTAACTATGCATTCATGGGAACTGTGGTGACTCATGGAAGCGCTAAGTGCATAATTATCTCAACTGGAAAAAATACGGAATTGGGAACCATATCAAAGAGTCTGGTTCGACCTCATCCTGAAACTGAGTTTCAAAAAGGAATCAAAAGTTATGGAAAAATGCTCATGACACTTACAATGGCTCTTGCAATTGGAATATTTGGATTGAATGCCATAATTGGTCATAAACTGATTGATTCTCTTTTATTCTCTCTTGCAGTTGCTGTCGGATTAGTCCCAGAACTTATGCCTGCCATTGTAACAATCAGTCTTTCAGAAGGAGCTGGAAAGATGGCAAAAGTTAAGGTTATCGTAAAACGTCTAGTTTCGATTGAAGATTTGGGCAATATGAATGTCTTATGTACTGACAAGACAGGAACACTCACAGAGGGAAAAATTATTCTCAATGACTATTATTCACTAACTGAAGAGAAAGATCCAAGAATCCTTTCATATTCTTTACTTTGCAATAAAGCAGCCATAGGAGAAAAAATAATCGGAGACCCGATAGATGTAGCGATTTGGAAATATGCTATTGACAATTGTGCACAGGAAAGTGTTAAAGATTATAGCAAAGTAGACGATATTCCTTTCAATTATCAACGACGAATGATGTCAACAATAGTCAAAAAAGACGACAAACTCCTCCTTATTACTAAAGGTGCTCCAGAGTCAGTTGTTTCTAGATGTAAGTATGCTGAGATTAAGGGAAAAAATAAACCATTAAGCTCAGTTTTAAAGTCCATCAATGTCAAGTTCAATAAACTTTCACAGCAAGGATACCGTATTCTTGCCGTTGCTTATCGAAAAATAGATAAAAAGACATCTTATTCAGTTGAAGATGAGAAGGATTTAACATTTCTTGGTTTTCTAATATTCACAGATCCGCCTAAGAGAGGTGCTCGCCAAGCCATCGCCAAATTAAAAGAGATGGGAGTGAACGTAAAAATACTAACAGGCGACAATGAATTAGTGGCAAGGAAAATATGTGAAGATATCAAGGTTCCAGTTAAGAAAGTAGTTTGTGGTTCAGACCTCAATCAAATGAGTTTTACTAAACTTAAAAAAATAGTGGAAGAGACTACAATATTTGCTCGAATTACTCCAGAACAGAAGCTAGACATCATGAAAGCTCTAAAGGAAAATAAAAATGTCGTAGGTTTCTTGGGAGACGGTGTAAACGATGCTCCTGCTCTCTACGAGGCGGATGTAGGTATATCTGTCGATACAGCAGTCGATGTAGCAAAGGATGCAGCTGATATAGTACTTTTGGATAAGGATTTACTTGTACTGGCTAATGGAATAACAGAAGGACGTAAGATTTTCGGTAATACAATAAAATACGTTCTAATGGGAACGAGCTCTAACTTCGGAAATATGTTCAGTGCAGCTGCTGCATCAATCTTCCTCCCATTCTTACCAATGCTTCCTATTCAAATACTCTTTATGAACTTGCTATATGACATTGCAAACATGACATTACCGACTGACAATGTTGATGAAGAATATATCAAAAAACCAAAACGTTGGAACATAACTTTTGTTAGGAATTATACTCTATTTTTTGGTCCATTCAGTTCACTTTATGACTTCCTTACCTATGGAATAATGCTCTTTATATTTGGAGCTTCAACACCGGCATTAGCAAAAGTTTTCCAGACTGGATGGTTTGTAGAGTCTTTTTGGACAGAAGTATTAGTCATGTTTGTGATAAGGACTAGAAGAATTCCATTCTTTACAAGCCGTCCTAGTAAATGGCTTACATTACTTACACTTTCATGTGTGGCATTTGGAACTATACTTCCTTTCACACCTCTCGGAGGTTTTCTCGGGTTTGCACCTCTTCCAATTCGATACTGGATACTTTTGATACTCATGGTAGCTACCTATTTAGTCCTTGTGGATGCAGGTAAGGTATTTTTCTATAAAATATGTAAGTTTTAAGGAGAATAAAAATGACAGACGTAAACCTATTCGTTTGGTGGGCAGCCATTATTAGTGGTGGCAGTATATTTCAGGTGTTAGTTGCCATTTATATTTACATAAAACAGCGAAAAAGACGGAAGGAAAGTAAAAAAATAGCAAATAATGTAGATTTATTAAAAAACTTCATTTTTGTTTGGATTCTAATAGGTCTTCTAGTATTCTATATAATATCAATCAAAATAGGTTCTGCCAATCTATTCGCTGCAGGTAACATCTTTGTGGAAGTAATTTTGATTATTTATCTAATGAAGAACAAACTAGCCGAGTAAACAGCAAGTTCTTTTGGAATGCATTATTATTGTTCATGGTCAGATTATTTGATTTCTAGAAAAAAATATCCTAGATTTAGCCATCAAATTAATAATTTATTCTAAGTTTTCCAATTATAATCCATGAAGAAATTGATTTTATTGATCGTTGTTTTAGCGTTCTTAACATCTCTATATTCAATCAAGGCTGAAGATTGTGAAGGTTCAATCTCATTAGTTTTATCACCAAACTCTGTCGAGGGTGAAGCTGAAGTAAAAGCGATTGCAACAGGTTTAACGAGTACAGGATGCTACAGTAAACTCATCCAAATAACCCGTGATTCTTGCTCTGGACCAAAGATTTGTAATTGTGAATCAAAAGGAACAGGTTGTTCTTGCTCATTCAAACCAACATTACCTTCTGGAATCAGATACTTCCAGAACGAATACAAGTACTATGCCTGTGTGGATAAGAATGGAGATGGTGACTTTTCAGACTTTGGAGAACAGAGTTTTACATCGTTAACGGTCCGTAGAAAGTTACCTTTGATACCTCTAGGCGCCATAGAATCCATTACTCAAATATTTAAAAGCTTTGCCGAGGCATTTGCTCATCTTTTTAAACTTTAGTTTAACTAATAATAAGAAAGTGATAGAATGGTTAAGAGACAATACGTCTGTAGGAATTGTAGAAGGTTCACGACAGAGAAAGAATGTCTTATTTGTAAGTCAAAAGACTTGTCAGCCAGTTGGAAGGGATTAGTCATAATAATCGACCCAAGCGAGTCTGAGATAGCAAGTAACCTGAACATAACAACTCCTGGAAAGTATGCTTTGTTCGTGGGATAAAAATGAAGATAGATGTTTTAGAGAAAAGAGAGAACCCATTCCTGAAGAGGACCGATTTACTGCTAGCAGTAGATCATGATAAACAACCGACCCCAAAGAAGGAAGAATTGGTTAAAGCGATAGCAGACATGTTCAAGTCTGTCCCAGAAAAGGTTGAGATAAACTACATATTCTCTGAGGTTGGGATAACAAAAGCGAGAGTTAAAGCGAAAGTTTGGGAAGAGAAACCGCCAGAGAAGAAGAAAAAAGTGAAAGAGGAGAAGCTAAAGGAAGAGAAAGTTGAAAGGAAAGAGGAAAAGGTTGAGAAAGAGAAAGAGGTAAAACCAGAAGAAAAACCTAAAGAAGTTAAACCAGTCGAACAAAAACCTGTTGAGAAAAAGGAAGGTGGGAAAAGTGAAGCATAAATTAACCAAACAGTGGGACATGATTAAGGTAGAAGGTAATGCTATAAAAAGATTGAAAAAAACTTGTCCTAGATGTGGACCTGGAGCTTACATGGCGGAACATAAAGATCGCTATTTCTGTGGAAGCTGCCATATGACTGAATGGAAAAAGAAAGAATAGATTTTCTAAATTTAAATTTTATCCTCTGTAAAACCCAACTCAAAAACTTTCTTATTATCCTCTAAGAATTTCTTTGGAACGATTTCTTCTATCCCTTCCAGTACAAACCTTTTTTCCAGAGGAATCAACTCTTTAGCTACAGCATAACCAAGCATGTAGATGTTAGTTGGCATTATACTACCGACAGATTCTTTAACTGTTCCAGACGCATTCAACGTGATAACTTTTGTAGAGAAGTTTCTCAAAGTTTCTATGATCTCATCCAAGGGCGGATAGATTTCTTTTGTTATAAAAACTGAGAGTGGGACGATGGAATAATTGTTCACGAGAAAAACAGTCTTATTTTCTTTCGACCCGTAATAAGAATTCCTCAAGGCTTCTAAAGGTTCCAATGCTATTATCAAGTGTGCTTCCCCTTCCATGACTAACGGAGAATAAATTTTCTCACCGAACCTGATATGACATGGAATAGGACCTCCTCTCTGAGCTAGGCCGTGCAATTCAGAAGTCTTGACATCATATCCTTGTCTCAACGCAGCTTCAGCGATTATTCTCATTAGGGTTAAGACACCCTGCCCACCTGTGCCAGCGATGACAACGTTGAATTCTTTCATTTCTTCACCTTACGAATCGCTTTATAAGGACAGACTTGAGCGCAGACACTGCAACCAGTACAGAGGTTTTTGTCAATATGGAACTCTCCTTCTGTTTGATACATCGCTGGACATGCAAAGTAGAACAAACAAACCCCACATTTCTTACATTTTCTCTGGTCAATCTCATACTTGTGTAATCTTTCGTCTCCTCTCAATTTTCTTCTAATCGTCAACAACCTGCATTCTCTCTTCGCTACTATAACAGAAACTTCTTTTTTGTTTAAAAATTTTCTAATTGTTTTAATCATTTTTTTAACATTAAAAGGATCGACTACTTTCACATGCTTTACACCACATGCTCTGGCTATATCTTCAATCTTTATTTCTTTTGTTTTTTCCCCCATTCCAGTTCTTCCCATTCCAGGGTTGGGTTGATGACCAGTCATTCCAGTTATTCTGTTATCCATGACTATGATCAACGGTTTGGATTTGTTATAAACAATGTTTACTAGACCAGTCATACCACCATGGAAGAATGTTGAATCCCCAATGAAAGCGATGACTTTTTGGTCCGTTATTTTATCTATTCCATGAATTACACCTTCGCTCGCGCCCATCGAGAACATGAAATCTTGAGTATAGTAAGGAGGCATCATACCTAGAACATAACAACCGACATCACCACCGAACACAGTATCTTTTCCAGCTGCAACTTTTGCTGCCCAGAATGTTGCCCTGTGAGGACAACCAGCACAAAGTACAGCAAACCTTCTTGCTATTTTCAGTTCTTTAAATTTTTTCTTATGAATCTTGAGGTTGATACCGAGTTCTCTTCCAGTTATTCTTCTCAAAGCTGCTATAACAAGCTCTTCATTGTATTCTCCAGATTTCGGTAGATGTTCAGTCTTCTTTCCGTAAACCCTCAGTTTAGGGTTGATATTTTTCGCTAACATCAAAACTTCTTCTTCTAGTATCGGCTCTAATTCTTCGACAACAAGTACAGACTTAAACCTCTTTATGAAATTCTTTATTTTGTCCTCGGGTAAAGGATAAGTCAAGCCCAATTTTAAAACAGGAAGTTTGATACACAAGTCGATTAAACCTTCCATCACGTAGTTGAAAGAAACCCCAGAAGTTATTATCCCTAGGTTACTTTTTACACCTTGGTTTGCTATGTAGTTTATGTTCGTTTTTTCAGAAATTTTTCTTATATCCTCGATTTTTTTCAGAATTTCTTCATGTAACCTCATCGTGTTGGGTGGCATGATGTTGAATTTCTTCAAATCTTTTTTGAAAAATCCTTTTGTTTTACCGTAGATTATGTCATCGAGTTTAACAACCCCTCTTTCATGGCTGACTCTTGTCGTTGTTCTCACGAACACAGGTATTTTAAACTTCTCTGAGAGTTTGAAAGCAAACTTAGTAAAATCTTTACATTCTTGTGAATCACACGGTTCTAGCATCGGTATATGACCAAGTCTTGAATAGTATCTAGTATCTTGTTCACTCTGGGCACTGCTCCAGCAACCAGGGTCATCGGCGACCATGATAACCATTCCCGCATTCGGTCCAACATAAGCTAAAGGCATGAGAGAATCCGCGGCAACGTTAACACCGAATTGTTTCATGGACACTAACGACCTAACACCAGAAAAAGAAGCACCCATCGCAACTTCTAAAGCTACTTTCTCGTTCGTACTGTACTCAAAATAAATCCCAGCATCTCTTGCTATGACTGCAAAAGTATCACCGACTTCTGATGATGGTGTACCAGGATAAGTCGATGCAAAACCTATACCAGCCTCTAAAGCTCCTCTGACTATTGCTTCATTACCTAAAAGAATTACTCTCTTCCCTTTTCTTGTAGAGAGTATGCCTTTTGAGACTTCTTCTTCCATCTATTATTTATTCTCTTCTTAAACCTTATTTTTAATTATGAAAAAAACACAAACGAAGAAAAATTATAATAATAAGTTATAATATCATTTAGAGACATATGGCAAAGATCTCTAAGATAAGAAAAAGAGATGGTTCTGTTGTTAACTTTGAACAGCAGAAGATAACTGACGCTATATACAAAGCCTTCATTGCACTCGAGTTTAAAGATGGAAAAATAGCTAAGAAAATATCAGATGAAGTCGTTAATATTTTGGAAGAAAAATTCGTGAAAAAGATTCCTTCTGTTGAAGATGTTCAGAACATTATTATTGAAGTCCTGAGAAAAAGAGGTTACAAAAAAGTTGCTGATGAATACTCTACGTACAGAAAGAAGAAGATTGAGATTAGAGAACTGAAGAAAAAGTTTGGAATAGAAGTTGAACCAAAACTTACAGTTAACGCTCTAGAAGTATTGAGAAAAAGATACCTTTTGAGAAATGAGAAAGGAGAGATAATAGAAACTCCAGATCAAATGTTCAGAAGAGTTGCTGAGAATGTCGCTGATGTTGACAGGATGTACGGAGAAGATTCAAAGAAGAGTGAAGAGAAATTTTACAGAATCATGAGTAAGCTTGAATTCATACCAAATTCACCTACGATGTTCAATGCTGGTGCTCCGTTGGGTCAATTATCTGCCTGCTTCGTTTTACCGGTGGAAGATTCTTTGGAAAGCATTTTCACATCAGTCAAGAATACCGCATTGATAGAGCAAACCGGTGGTGGAGTAGGTTTTGACTTTTCTAAATTGAGACCAAAAGGTGATATCGTAAAATCTACAAAAGGTGTAGCTTCTGGTCCCGTATCTTTCATGCGTGTTTTTGATACGGTAACAGATGTCATAAAAGCTGGCGGAAAGAGAAGAGGAGCTATGATGGCTATACTAGGAGTAGACCATCCTGATATCTTAGAATTCATAACAGTAAAAACAAAAACGAATACATTGACAAATTTTAACGTTTCTGTTGCAGTTACTGATGAATTCATGAAGGCTGTTAAAGAAAACAGAGAATATGATCTGATAAACCCGAGGACAAAAAAACCTGTTAAAAAATTAAATGCTAAATACGTTTGGGATTTGATAGTAGAAAATGCATGGAAAAGCGGGGATCCTGGAGTAATATTCATAGATGAAATCAATAGACACAACCCAACTCCAAAAGTTGGTAAACTAGAGTCAACCAACCCATGCGGTGAAGTTCCTTTATTGGATTACGAATCATGTAATCTAGGTAGTATCAATCTTTCAAGAATGATAAACAAAAAGAATGAAATTGATTGGAAGAAATTGAAGGATATTGTCCATACTGCTGTTCATTTTCTTGACAACGTGATCGATGCCAACAGATTTCCAATTCCCGAGATTGAAAAGATAACAAAAGCTAACAGGAAGATTGGGTTGGGTATAATGGGATGGGCAGAATTATTGATAAAATTAAACACTCCGTATGATTCTGAACAAGCTGTAGAATTAGGAGAAAAAATCATGAAGTTCATTTCTGAGAATGCAAAAGAAAAATCTGGACAGATAGGAATGAAACGTGGTTCTTTCCCTAACTTTGAAAAAAGTATTTGGTACGGAAAATACAAAACCATGAGAAACGCAACCGTCACAACCATCGCTCCAACAGGAAGCATTTCTATTATAGCAGGATGCTCTTCTGGAATAGAACCATTATTTGCCGTATCATTCATGAGGAATGTTCTTGAAGGAACAAGGTTGTTTGAAGTCAACCCGATATTCGAGAGAATTGCAAAAGAGAGAGGATTTTACAGTGCAAAATTATTAGAAAAAATAGCGAAGAATGGATCGTTACAAAAAATAAAAGAAATTCCAAAGGATGTTAAAAGAATTTTTGTTACAGCTCTGGACATTAAATCAGAATGGCATGTTAGAATACAAGCAGTTTTCCAGAAATACACTGATAATGCTGTATCCAAAACGATAAACTTACCAGAAAATTCAAAAATTTCTGATGTTAAAAAAATCTATGAACTAGCATGGAAGTTGAAATGCAAGGGCATTACGATATACAGGTATGGGAGCAAACCAGAACAAGTTTTATACATAGGCGAGGTAGAAAAACCTAAGAAAATTCAGTTCGTTTCAGCAGAGGCAGAATATTCTGGAGGTTGCATGAGTGGAGCTTGTCCATTGAGTTGATTTTATGGGATACATCTATCTTTACACAGGGCTTGGTGGAGGTAAAACAACGAATGCTCTAGGCCTTGCTCTTAGGTCGATTGGACATAAACACAAAGTTATCATAATACAATTCTTGAAATGGTGGAAGAACACTGGAGAATATAAAATCAGGAATAGACTCAAGCCTTATTACGAAATCTACATGTTTGGAAGGAAAGGTTGGATTGGTTTAGAAAATCTAGATGAAAGAGATAAAAAATTAGCGAAAAGGGGTTTAGAGTTTGCAAAAAGAATAGTTAGTGAAAAAAAACCTGATTTGTTAGTTTTGGATGAAATTAACCTTGCTGTCTATTGTAAACTTTTGAACGAAAAAGATGTGATAGATTTTCTTGATGAAATTCCAAAGAAGACTGATGTTGTTATGACAGGAAGGTATGCTAGCAAAAAATTAATCGATAGAGCTGATTTTATCAACGAAATAGTCGATATTAAACATCCTGAAAAAATACCAACAACAAAAGGAATACAATATTAATAACTTTTTATTATCCGGAAAGAAAATTTAAAAAAGAATATCTTATAATCCTCATCATTTTGTTAGTCCTTTTTGTACTACCTTCAATCATGTTAAGAGAAAGAACTAAAAGTACGGTTTCAACTTAGATTCTAACATTGATTCAGGCATAGCCCCAATCAATCTATCAATCAATTTACCATTTTTAAAAATCAGGAGAGTTGGTACACTCATTATTGCGTACTTAGAAACAATTTCTTTGTTTTCATCCACGTTTAGTTTTCCAAAAACAACTTTGCCAGATAGTTTCTTTGCTAAACTATCAATAACAGGCCCGAGTATTCGACAAGGAGGACACCATGTTGCCCAATTATCTATAACAATCAATGGATACTTCTTCACGTTCTCATCGAAATTTGAATCATTCAACTCTATCGGTTTGTCCAGATAACCCACAATATCACCTCGGTATTCTTGCTATGATTTCTTCAACAAACTTTTTAATCCTCTTGAAAGCATTTTCATTGTAAGCCTCATATGACATCGATATTATAGGTTCTGTGTTTGATGGACGGAACAAAGCCCATCCATCATCGAATACCACTTTCACCCCGTCAATAGTAACTATCTTGTATCCGTTCTTTATAAATTCTTTTTTCAATTCTTCAATGAACGGGAATTTTTCTGATGCTTTAACTGGAAACCTTAATGCCTCTGAGACTTCCGACAAATACTTTGGGAATTCTTTTTCATAATCAGATATTTTTTTACCAGATGTTACTAAAGATTCTATCAACTTTAAACATGCGAATAACGCATCATCCGCACCGTTAGTATCCTTGAAATAATAATGGCCAGAAATTTCTCCGGCGATGACTGCGTTCTCCTCGATTAATTTTTCTGTTATGTACGTGTGTCCAATTCTACAAACAATAGGAACACCGCCTTTACTTCTAATCACATCGTCTATTGCTTTTGAATCCATTACTGTGTAAACAACTTTAGACCCAGGTTCTTTTTTTAATTCGTTATCAATCAGCATAGAAAAAACAACCCCTACATAAACTACTTTACCTTTTTCATTGACGACTGCCATTCTGTCTCCATCTCCGTCGAAAGCAAAACCAAGGTCTGCATTTGTTTCTAGAACTTTTTTCTGTAATTCGACTAAAGTTCCAGGTTTGAATGGGTTTGGTTCATGGTTGGGAAAGTTACCGTCGGGTTCACAGAATAATTCAACAACATCTATGCCTAGTTTCCTTAATATTTTTGGGTATATAGTTCCTGTTGTACCGTTGCCAGCATCAACTACTATTTTCAACCTTACAGGTTTTTTTAAATTTATTTTGTTTAACAAAAAATTAGAATAGTCTTCAATCACATCTTTTTTGATTAACTTTCCATTTCCTTCAGAAAAATTTTTATCTTTGAATATTTTTTCAATTTTATTGATGCCAGACTCATAGCTAACTGGAATTCCATCTTTGTAGTAGAATTTGAAGCCGTTGTATTCTTTCGGGTTATGTGAGGCTGAAACTATCACACCACCATCACATTTCAAATGTCTAGTGGCAAACATGGTTATCGGTGATGTAACCATTCCAATGTCAATAACGGTTGCTCCTGTTGCCAATAAACCCCTGATTAATTCTTTTTTTAACGAAGGTCCACTCAAACGTAAATCATTCCCAACAACGATTTTACCGGGACTAAAAGTACCAAAAGCTTTACCCATTTTTAATGCTACTCCTTCGTTTAATTCTGTCGGATAAATGCCTCGGACATCGTAAGCTCTGAATATACTCATAGAATCACTTCACTGTCACGGATTTTGCCAAGTTTCTTGGTTTATCAGGATCACAACCTCTTTCTATCGCTAAATAATAAGCCAACAATTGAATCGGTATTATCATCAATATAGGGTGCATCTCAACATGTGGAATTATTATCGAAAAATCAAACATATCTTCATTCCTGTTCGATATACCGATTATGTATCCACCACGAGCTTTTATTTCCATTATGTTACTTAAGATTTCATTCCTTCCTTCATTCTCTGGGACTATGGCTATGCATGGTGTTCCTCTTTCAATCAATGCCAAGGTTCCATGCTTCAGTTCTCCACCAGCCAAACCTTCAGCATGGATGTATGAAACTTCTTTAAGTTTTAATGCGCCTTCCAATGTTGTTGAATAGCTTAGACCTCTACCGATCAGATAAATGTTCTCTTCGTCCTTCAAACTTTTAGCAAGGTTCTTTATTTTTTGTATATTTTCTTCACTCAAGACATCCTTAACTTTTTTAGACACATCTTCCAGCCCTTTTTTTCCTTCTTCGTATCTTCCAGCACAAGTGTATGCCAATAAATATATTAAAGCCAATTGAGATGTGAAAGTTTTTGTTGCTAATACACATATCTCGGGCCCAGCGTTCAATAAAAGAGAAAAGTCACTCATTCTCATCAATGAAGAACCCATGACGTTGATTAATGATAACACTTTCACTCCTTTTTCTTTCGCTACTCTAACAGCCTCCATTACATCAGCCGTTTCTCCACTCTGTGAAACAGCAATCATCAAAGTATCTTTCGTTAAGAAATGAGAGAAGTTAGGAAATTCAGATGCAAGAAAAATGTTAACGTGTTTTTTAGTTATCTTCGAGAAGATGTAACCAGCAGAAATGCATGCATGGTAACTCGTTCCACATGCCACAAAAAATACACCATAAGCATCGTTTATCATTTTAGCAAATTTTTCTATAGTTTCTCTATCATGGCTTATTATTCTTTCTAAAGTTTCTTTCTGTTCGAATATTTCTTTGATCATGAAGTGTTTATAACCAGATTTCTGAGCTTCTTCAAAATTCCATGTCACTTGACTTATTTCTTTATTCTTTTGTTTTCCTGCTATGTCGAATACTTTGCAATTATTCTTTGTTATCTCTGCTATCTCATCATCGTCCAAGAATATGACTTTATTCGTATACTTTAAGAACGAAACAACATCTGATGCAGCGAAATTCTCGTTTGAACCTATGCCTATGACTAGAGGACATCTGTGTTTTGAGGCGATTATCTTGTCTTTTTCCTTTTCGTTTATTGCTAGAAAAGCGAATAATCCTTGTAATCTCCTGGAAGTCTCTATAACAGCATCCCTGAAACTTTTACCATTGTTGATATAATCTTCAATCATGTGTGATATGATTTCTGTATCAGTTTCAGAATTGAATTTATGACCCTTTTCAACCAATCCTTCTTTTAATTCTAAGTAGTTCTCTATTATCCCGTTGTGGACAACTGCTATATTACTTTTACAATCTGTTTGTGGATGGGCATTGAAATCTGTCACTCCACCATGAGTTGCCCAGCGTGTGTGCGAAATACCAATATTTCCATTTAAAGAGTGAAAGTTGATTCTTTTGTGAACATCGTCTATTTTACCAGCACCTTTGAGTATGTTCATGTCATCGTCAATCGTACTCATTCCTACAGAGTCATAACCCCTGTATTCCAACTTTTTTATCGATTCTAATAGTATGGGGGAAGCTTTCTTTTCACCTATGTAACCAACTATACCACACATAGTAACACTTGAACTAAAAATTTTTTTGTTAGAAACTTATTAGTATGTAGAGTATATAAATCACGTTTAAAACACGTTTTTTAAGACCTTTTTGGGTATTTTAAAAAGAAAGGGTTTTAACATCAAACCATTATAATCTATATTTTAATATTATAAAATTATTAAAAAATAAACATAATACAAATTTTTATAACCTTATTAACTATAGAATAATCATGGAACAAGAAAAAAAATTGATCGGTAAGATACTTCACTTTTACAACAAGATAAGCGTTGCAGTGATAGAACTCACAGACAAACTTTCAGTCGGTGATGAAATATCGATAGAAGGCCCTAGCACTAATTTCACACAGACAGTAGATTCAATGCAGATCGAACACAAGAACATAAAAAAGGCAAAAAAAGGAGATTCAATAGGCTTAAAAGTCATCAATGAAGTCAAGGAAAACGATTCTGTTTACAAAGTGATGAAGTAGCTGAAATACAAGAACCCACTTTACATTTTTTTATTTGACCAAAAGTTTATCTTCTCACGATTATTTATTAGAATAGATTATCGACAGTTTTGGGGTAGTAAAGTTAATTTACTCTCAAATAGTAGTAAAATTTATATATTAATGAAAACAAGGTAATGTGTATGGCTTTTGAAGATGAACTATCTGAAGAATTGAAAAAACCTTTAATCCCTAAAAAACAGGAGTTAATACCACAAGAAATCCCAAAAGGAGAGATTTACACTAAGATAATAGAATTCACGAACCAGATAAGAAAGGCTTATGGTGACCTCGTAAAGTCTGTTCTAATATTTGGTTCTGCTGCTACAGGGGACATGAAAAAGACTTCTGATGCCGATGTCTGGGTTATTCTGGACGATACAGCCACTAAAGGATCTGAAGATTTGGAGAGAATACAAGCGCAACTGCAACTAATATCTGCACAATTAAAGGATATACATATTCAAACAACGGGCTTAACAGAATTCTGGGGATGGATGAAGAGGGGATCACCTGAATTGTTCAACTATTTGAGGTCCAGTCTGGTCATCTACGACACAGGCTTCATAAAACCAGTCCAAAGGATGCTCAAAGCTGGTTTGTTGCCACCGAGTGAAGAGACGATTGGAATAAAGGCAAAATCAGCTGAAGCACACATGAAGAAAGTCAGCCTAACGATAAAATCGATGATATTCGACTTAAGGTACGCAGCAACGGACGCTTGTCAATCGGTTATAATGTATCATTATAAAACAACACCAGACCAGAAACACATGGCTGAAGAACTGGAAAAACTAGTGAAAGAGAAGAAACTGGAAAAAGAATACATCGATAAATACCTAGAATTAAACAAGTTATGGAAGGACATCGAACATGAAGTAATAAAGGATGCAGATTCTAAACATCTTGAAAAGGCTATGACCTTGGCAAACGACATAATAGAGAGAATGAAGAAGCTATTGCCGAAAGAATTAACCGATATGGATTTGCTGTTGTGATGTGAATGGAAGAAAAAACGGAAGAGAAGAAAGAAGAGAAAAAACCAAAGACAAAGGCTCAGATAGACAAAGAATTGAACAAGTTAAAGGATAAAATTCTGGAAAAATATGGAGAAAGAGTCAAATGTATAATAATGATGGGCTCTGTGGCAAGGGGTGAATACAAGGCTAAATCTGATGTCGATGTTTTCATTGTAATCGACGATACTGAGAAAGAAATATCACCAGAAGAAAAGGAAGAAATCGATAATAATCTAGAAAAAATGGCGACTGAAATCTCTGAGGATATCTCAATCCAGCCTTCCTATACCCTGACAGAGTTCTGGGATTATGCTAGAGTATGTCATCCGATCATTTACAATTTCATAAAAGAAGGCAAGACTCTGTATGATGCTGGTTTCTTCATGCCTATAAAAAGGTTGTTGGAGATGGGGAAGATTCCTGCGACCCGAGAAGCTATAGAGAGCTACATGGAAGGCGCACCGAAGAAGTTGATGAGAGCGAAGACTGTTAAGTTGTTGATGCTTGCTGAGGACTGTTATTATGCTATGCTAAACACTGCTCAGGCTGTCTTAATGTTCATGGGATTAGATCCACCCGTTCCGAACAAGGTTTATGACGAAGTTAAAAAATATCTGGTTGATCCTGGAATTTTAGAACAACAATACGCTGACTGGTTAAAAGACATAATTGACGTAAGAAAGAAGATTGAACACAAAGAATTGATGGATGTTACTGGAGCTTTTGTTGATGAATGGATTGATAAAGCAGATAAATTCATTGAAAAAATGTTCCAATTGCTTTCAGTCTTGGAGTTTAGGAAGAAAGAGAAGATTCTTGAGAGGACACATGAAGTCATGTACAAGGCTGCTATTGCTGCTTTAAAGACTTTACATAAGTTGCCTGAGAAGACAGAAGAAATACCAAATGCATTCAAGACAGAGTTTGTCGATAATAAACTCGTTGAAGGTTATTACTGGGATATCTGGAAGAAAATTGAAGAGATGAAGGGATTGGTAGAAAAACAAGCTCTAGACAAGGTTCCTGATAAAGATGTATACCAGATGAGGGAATACGTAAGGAATCTGATAAGAGATTTGGCAAAAGTGTTGAAGAAACAAGAAAAAGAGGAAAAGAAGTAATTTTTATAAATTTAATTGATTTAGTTATTTAGTGATGTTATGCAAGGTACAATCTTAAGCTACAGAAGAGGAAGACACACACAGGATGTCAATCAAGTACTCATAGAATTAGATAATGTGAATTCTAAAGAAAAAGCAAAAGATTTTTTGGGAAAGAAAGTTGTATGGAAATCACCTTCTGATAAAGAGATAAAAGGGGAAATCATCGCTATACATGGAAACAAAGGTATAGTTAGAGCAAAGTTTGAAACAAACTTACCAGGACAAGCAATAACAACAAAAGTCCAGACAATCTAACCGTGGTACATTAATTCTGTAGAAGTTTCTTTTAATTTGACTCCCTTCCATTTCTTTTCAAACAACTCACAGATTTCGACGAATTTTTTCTTTAGTTTATTTTTCCATTCATCATGAATAGTTTTTACAAAATCAGCCATTTCTTTTTCTTTTGCTATACTCTTTACCTTTTCTCCTTCCCATAAGATTGACATCAATTCTTTGTATAGTCCGAAGGCTTCATCTCTTTTATTCTTCAACATGTTTGTTTCATATAATGTCGAAGGATTACCAGAAGACCCAGGAAATATTATAGATTCGAGTGTTTGAGTACGATGAGAAATATCATCGCATACTTTCTCTATTATGTCATTAAAGATTAGGTCAGGGTTGTCTAACTTTATTGAAAATTCTCTAACTAAATCTTCAAACACTGGTAATTGATATTTTCTTCTCAGTATTTCATACCTTTTCTTGACATCCTTCATGGGATAAATATTAAACCATCAGACAGTTAAATCTTATTGTGTCAAGCAAGATGAGAGAAATTGTAGAGGGTTTAACCACACTTAAAACCCCGATAGATTACCTGAATAAGAAACATTTTTTCAATCCCAAGGTAGAATTATCTCGAGATTTAACTATATTAGTCCTTAAAGCCCTGAATTCTAAAGATTGGACAGTTTGCGATGTTTTGGCAGGTATTGGTATAAGAGGAATAAGAATTGCTAAAGAATGTCCTGTAAAAGATGTTTGGATTAACGATATAAGTGAAGACAACATTCCATTCATGAATATGAATGTTAGGTTAAATTCAGTTGTTAAAAAGATAAAAATTACAAACAAGGATGCCAATCAACTATTATCCGAGAATATAAGAACTTTTGATTATATCGACATAGACCCCTGGGGAAGTCCATCCTATTATTTTGATTCTTGTGCAAGAGCTATAAAAAGAACTGCTTATATTGGTTTTTCTGCCACTGATACTGCTGCTCTTTGTGGAACAAGTCCCGTAACCTGCTTAAGAAGGTATGGTATTGAAAGTTATAAAACAGATTTCTTTAAAGAACTAGGCATAAGGATTTTGATTGCTAATGCTGCGTTATCATTCGGGAAATGGTCATTTTCATTCAAACCTTTTTTATCGTATGCATCAGAACATTATTTTAGAGTTTTTGCAGAAGTTAAGAAAGGCAAGAGTATAGCGAGCAAATCGTTAAAAGATAATCTTGATTATTTGAATTATTGTCCCAAGTGTCTTTGGAGGAAAGTGGGAAAAGTTATAACCAGATGTGAGTTTTGTGGTGCTACTACGAAAATAATAGGAAAAGTATGGTCTGGATTAATAGAAGATTTAAAATTTATTGACAAATGTGAGGAAGAACTATCAAGGATTAATTGGTTGAAAACTGAGACTAAAATAAAGAAACTTCTCTTCTTGCTAAAAAATGAAATCATTCCTTTTTATTATGATATCCACAAAATATGTCAAAAACATAGGTTTGGAATACCAAATTACCAAAAATTACAAAATAATTTAATGGAAAAAGATTATTTGGCGAACAGGACTCATTTTTCTAATACTGGGATTAAAACTGATGCATCATTAGACTGTCTGATTAAGCGATTGAAGAGGTAACTTGAGAAATTTTTATTCTGAGAAATTAAATTTTAATAAGTGAATTTGATGAAAAGAAAAGATAAATTCAAGATAGGAAAGAAATCCCTGATAAAGTTCACCTTGTTAGGGGTATGTTTAGCAGTCCTGTCGTTCTTGTTGACCGTTTATCTTTCACCAAAACCAGTCGAAAAGAAGCATTGGTTTTCTGAATACTTGAATATGCGTTTGTTTACTCCAGTTTCTGCACCGATAACTTGTGATTGTGGTATATGTGATGATTTTATTTGTGCCTGTCCTGATGAATGCCCGTATGATGCGACTGGTTGTGGAACTGGTATACATTGTTGCACAGATGACGGGGTTTTTAATTGTGGGGCAACAACAACTACTACATCTACTAGCACAACCACCACGACAGTTCCGACAGATTCAACACCACCAACCTATTCCAACAATCAAACAAACACAACAGTAGCAGGACAGCCATGTGAATTCAAGTTGGAATGGAATGATGGAACTTCTCTAAATAATTCTGGTCAGTATATATTCTCATGGAATAATACTGCCTCGCCTACCACCATAACTGGAGTCGCATGTAATGCACCAACTGGTTCATGCACCTGCTATGCTAGTTCTCCGTCTGCTGACTGCGATCAAATTTATGGTAGTTGTGTTAGGACTGCAACTTTTGATTGTACAGAGGGTTCATGTCCAACATTATCGCACGCAACTCAGAGTTTAGGATGTGGTGTGTATGGTGATGGCTGTGCGGGTAATTGTGCTGGGACGCAATGCTCAAAATCTGGTGGTTCTTGTTCTTGCACTAATCTTGGTTCATGCAGCTATACTTGTGATTCTGGATGGTATGATTGTGACGGTAACCCATCAAATGGTTGCGAATCCAATACAAGATGCTGGGTTAATGCAACTGCTGTTAATTTTACAGCAACTCCTCAAAATGCAACTAATGTTTCAACGCTACCTTCAACTGTAGGAACTTTAGTCCAATGGAAATTCTACGCAAAGGATAATGCAGGAAATTGGAATGTTTCGGATACTTATAGTTTTGTCACGGTTAAACCTTGGTTGAATGTCACTATTTTAACTCCTGATCCTAGCACATGTAATACGACGAGTCCTTGTAAATGGTATCAATATAATACTTTTTGGGTTAATGCAACTGTTGAATGTAAGTATGGAGATTGTGGTAATGTTTATGGGACTGTCAGGTATAATACATCTTCTGCTAACCCTGACACTGCTATCAATACAACAACAGGAGCAACACCGTTCTATATAACTTCAAAAAGGCGTGTAAGACCCATTAACTACACTACTAGCACGACTGGTGCAGGTTTAATTTCTGGATCCCCATCAGGTGGTCCTGAGACTGCTTATGACGGCAATTATAACGATACATCTACCTATGTAGCATTATACTCGTCTCCTGATCCAGGTACAGCAAGAATAAACTACACTTACTCCTTGTCTCCGAACTCTGCAACAATTTTCGCAACTGCAGACAACACAAACGTTGCTGCTGGAAAACTCCAACTCTACAACTTCACCAACAACAGCTGGTATGATTGGGTAACTCCGTCCATATCAACAACGACTTACAGCATAAGAGTGAACACTTCCTCTGGCTTGATGAATTCCACTGGTCATGTAATCTTCAGTCCTTATTATTCCGGTACTCTAGAAGTTCTGTCTGTGTACGATACGTATGCTGAAGATATACCTAATACACTTTCTTGTGGTCCTATGTCTACAGGAAGCACTTGTCAGCTCAACTGGACTGTTAATGCAACAGGAACTATAGACTCTTACTGGAAAATCGGTGTTCTATTCAATTCTTCTCTTTCATACGTCGCAAACAATCATACAAACAATGCAACCATAAAGATTTCATCTGGCTGGCTTAATGTCACTCTAACTTTACCAACTCCTAACACTCAAACAAACTGGTTACAGTATACTACTCATCAGATCCAAGCAACAGTAGAGTGTGAAGAAGCACCTTGTGGTTCTGTTCGGGGTTTGTCTAGGTACAACAAATCTTCTTCTTTACCGAATACTTCTATAAGCTTGATACAAGGAGACATACCATTTTATGTCATTAATTCTATGAATTCTTCGTGGAACTATACTTATGATAGTGGTTCAGGTAGTGACATAGCATACGGAGTAACAGTCGACTCCAACAACAACATCATCGTCGCTGGTTATCAAGGAACAAATAGCAATGACTGGCGTATCATGAAATTCAACTCCTCTGGTGCATCGTTATGGAACCGTACTTACAACCTTAGTATAGACAGTGATCAAGCACAAGATGTAGCAGTAGATTCTTCAGATAACATCATCGTCGCTGGTTTGGATTCGAACTACTTGTATGACTGGCGTATCATGAAGTTTGATTCTAGCGGCAACTCTCTTTGGAACTACAGTTACAACAGTGGGGCAGAAGCTGCATACGATGTAGCTACAGATTCTCAAAACAATATAATAGTTGTCGGTGCAGCAAGTAGTAACTGGCGTATCATGAAATTCAACTCCTCTGGTACATCGTTATGGAATTACAGTTACAGTGGTGGTACAGGTAGTGAAGCATATGGTGTAGCAGTCGATTCCCAAAACAACATCATCGTCGTTGGTCGTCAAGCAACAAATGGTTATGACTGGCGTATCATGAAATTCAACTCCTCTGGTGCATCGTTATGGAATTACAGTTACAATTCCTTAGGTAGTGCAGGGGATTTTGCAAACGATGTAGCTACAGATTCTCAAAACAATATAATAGTTGTCGGTGCAGAAGCCCCAATTTCTGATGACTGGCGTATCATGAAATTCAACTCCTCTGGTGCATCGTTATGGAATTACAGTTACAACAGTGGTGGCGTCCTTAACAATGATCATGCGTATGGTGTGGATGTAGATTCATTAGACAATGTAATAGTAGTTGGGGATGATGCAAATTCTGGTTGGCGTATCATGAGATTCGATTCTAGCGGCAACTCTCTTTGGAACTACACTTACAGCAGTGGTTCAGGTAGTGACATAGCATACGGAGTAACAGTCGACTCCAACAACAACATCATCGTCGCTGGTTATCAAGGAACCAATTCTGCATGGCGTATCATGAAATTCAACCCTGCTAACCCATTGTCATGCGGTTCTCTCTCAAAAGACCAATCCTGTCAATTAAACTGGACTGTGAATGTAACAGGAGTAAAGAATTCTGGTTACAAGATAGATGTCAACTTCTCCTCTGAATACGTTTGGAACGATACTGATGATGCTTTAATAGTCATTTCACCTGGTTGGTTGATAGTCACTCTCTCAACACCAACTCCTAACATCCAAACAAACTGGTTCCAGAATATTAGTTATTGGATCAATGCAACTGTTGAATGTAAGTATGGAGATTGTGGTATCGTGAATGGAACGGCCAGGTACGGCGCTACCAATCCTAATACAGCTATCAACACAACAACAGGAGCAACACCTTTCTATATTACTGGATTTGAAAACCCAGAATCTTGTGGTAATTTGAATCAGAGTCAATCCTGTCAATTAAACTGGACTGTGAATGTAACAGGAGCAAAGAATACAATCTGGAAAATCGATGTCAACTTCTCCTCTAATTATACTGATTACAACATCTGGAACGATACTGATGATGCGATAATAAAAATAATTTTAGTACTGGTTGCTCGTGTTAGAGGAATAGCGCTATACTATTACACAGGTCAAAGAGTCAACGGCAACATCACGATCATACCAGTTGAAAGTTCTGAAGATAAGTCTATTTCAACTGTCACGAACGGTGAATGGTCTTCAGATTTCTACATTTATAGGGAAGACATTCAGTACATAACGATGATAGTAGATGATAATCAAAAGATGGGGTACAATGAACTAAAACTTAATAACCCAACCACAGCAGCGCTGAACTGTACAACACAGAATATATCTTTATCTGGATATTCTGTTGATGTCAATTCTGGAAGTCCTATTACATCAGGAAATGTTAAAATATCTGTTTTGGATACAGATTATACAAACACAACAACTTTCTCTGGAAATTGGGGAATAAACATCCACCCATGCTTAATCTCTGGGAAAACATACACGTTACAAATCTTGATTTCAGACAACACAGGAAAAAGGGGAGAAATACTCCAAAAGTATCCTGCAAAATAGATTTAAAAATTCTTTCTCATAAGGAATTGTCATGAAGATTGCTGTTCTCTTCAGTGGAGGAAAAGATTCAGTTAGGACCGTTCATTGGTGTCTAGAGAAAGGATACGATATAAAATACTTAGTTACGATGATCTCGAAGAGAGAAGATTCTTGGATGTACCATACTCCTAACATTCATTTAACAGAATTATCTGCTGAAGCGATTGGAATGTCTTTGATAAGTAAAGAGACCCCTGGGATAAAAGAGAAAGAAGTCGAGGATTTGAAAGATGTTTTGAAAATTTTGGATATAGATGCAGTTGCTTGTGGTGGCATTTCCAGCAATTATCAGAAGACAAGGATTGAAAAAGTTTGCAAAGAATTGAACTTGAAATTTCTAGCTCCATTCTGGCAAATAAATCCTGAAAATTTTTTGAAAGAAACGATAGACTTAGGTTTTGAAATTATCATAATTGGGGTTTATGCCGCTGATTTTGATGAGAATTGGTTGGGAAGAAGATTGGATAAAAAATGTTTAGAGGATTTGAAAAAATTGAATGAAAAATATGGAATTAATCTTGTAGGTGAAGGTGGGGAATACGAGAGTTTAGTGATTGATGGGCCAATTTTTAAGAAAAAAATTAACATAATAAACTCAGAAAAAAAATGGGATGAAAAAACTCAGAGTGGGTACTTGAAAATCAATAAAGCAACATTGATAAAAAAATAATTATTTTTCTTTTACGTTCCAAATTTCTTTTTCCATCTTAATATAATCCTTGAATTTTTCTTCGACAAACTCAGTTTCTTTTTTTATCTGTTCATGTCTTTTCTCTAAATCTTCAGAAATTGGCAACTTATTCTTGGTCAAATAATCGTATATCGCTTCCACCAATGCATCGCTTGCAAGAACAGAACAATGTAGTTTAATTTTAGGTAAACCCCCAAGAGCATTTGCAACATCTAATTTGGATATCTTCAAAGCTTCTTCGATAGTTTTCCCCTTTGCCAAATTAGTGATCATGGAAGATGTAGCAATAGCCGCAACACATCCAAACGTTTCAAACTTCACATCAAAAATTATACTTCTCCCTTTCTTATCTTTTTTTACTTTAATGTAAAGGTACATCACATCCCCGCATACGACATTCCCAACTTTACCAACACCGTCTGGATTTTTTATCCTACCCATGTTCCTTGGTTTCTTGAAGTGTTTCATTACTTCCTTTGAATATAGTCCAAAACTTTCTTTCATTACCATCCTCTTTTAAACGGTGAAATCTTTCTCAATTTTTCAACAACTTCTGGTAAGATTTCTAGAACATAATCTACATCTTCTTTTGTATTATACTTTCCCAATGTTAATCTCAATGATCCATGCGCCTCTTCAGGTTTCAATCCTATTGCCAATAGAACATGACTCGGCTCTAAAGATTCTGATGAGCATGCTGAACCAGTGGAAGCAGCTACACCATTCATATCCAAATGTATGATTAATGATTCTCCCTCTATGAAGGCAAACCAGAAATTGGCATTGTTCGGTAACCTTTTTGTTGGATGGCCGTTTAGATGGGAATCTTCAATCTTCAAAGTTTCTTTTATCAAATTATCCCTGAATTTAGTTAATTTTATTGCATCTGAATTCATTTCTTTTTTCTGAATCTCAGCTATCGTAGCAAACCCAACGATGCCAGCGATGTTGACGGTAGAAGACCTCAGACCAAACTCATGACCGCCACCATGCAGCAAAGGCTCTATCTCTATTCCTTCTCTGATATACAATGCTCCAACCCCCTTTGGGCCATAAACTTTGTGCGCATTACAAGTCAACAAATCTATGTTCATCTTTTTCACGTCTATAGGAATCTTTCCATAACTCTGTACAGCATCAGTATGAAAGTAAACATCCCTTTCTCTGCATAATTTTCCGATTTCTTCTACAGGCTCTACCGTTCCGATCTCATTGTTAGCATGCATTATCGAAACTAGAATAGTATCTTTTCTCATCTCTTTTTCTAACCTGTTCAAATCAACAACTCCATACTTGTCGACTGGTAGATAAGTCACTTCAACTCCCTGTCTTTCCAACCATTTTGCAGTCTCTATGATACAATGATGTTCTATTGCAGAGACGATGATGTGTTTTCCCTTGTTTTTGTTGGCATAAACCATCCCCTTTAAAACCATGTTATCTGATTCTGTTGCACTACCAGTAAAAATCAAATCTTTTGGTTTGGCGTTCATCAAACCTGCAACCTTTTCCCTCGAATCTTCTAGAGCTTCTTTTGCTTCAGTTCCCCAGGAATGTAAAGACATGGAATTCCCAAACTTTTTCAGAAAATAAGGTTTCATGGTCTCTAAAACTCTTGGGTCAACAGGAGTTGTGGCAGAATAATCCATATAAACTTTTCTCATAGGACCACTAAAATATAACAGTGTTATTATATATTTAAACTTTAATTTACTAATAAATATTATGAAACCATTCTGTGAAGTTATAGTCTCATCAATATTGCCAGCGATAAGGTCGATAATAACAAAAGAATTGTTAACAACATACAACCTGACTCAGAAGCAGACTGCTGATCTACTTGGCTTAACACAACCAGCCATTTCTCAGTACAGCCGTGAATCAAGGGGGTTCAAAGTTAAAATCCTAGAAAGGCAGTCAAAGATAATGACCATGATAGATGATTTAACAAAAGATATAGCTTCTAAAAAATTAAACCCCAAAGAAATACAAATAAAATTCTGTAAAATCTGTAGGAATGTCAGAGAAAACAGAATTATATGTCATTTACATGAAGAAATGTATCCTTCTATTGCTCCTTGCATTAAATGCCCGCAACAATGTTAAGTCTTAGTAATCCCTGTTTTATTTCTTTTAATTATACTGTAAACAACTCCACCAAAAATTCCCATGACTGGATTCAAGACAGTGAGGAACGCATAGCCAGTTATAGCTATCAGCAAAGGAGTAATTTGAATAAGGATGTTAAAGAACGGGAAATAATTCGAGATCTCTTCTTCACTTATTGCCAATTCTTTTTCATCTATCTTTTGAATCGACCTGTTTTTGTAACTTTCCAAGCCTTGTGTTAACCCTTCATACAAAGGTTTACATTGAGTTCTCACATTTTCTGATTCGGCATTGTATCTCTCAGTCAAACTATATTTGAAACCTTCGGTTATATCTTCTATTTGTTGCTTCTGCGTTTCTTTAACATCACTCATGTTAGGCAAAAACCCCATCATCAATTCTTTATTGGATTCTTTCATCTCTTTTTCATACGTTTGAACATTCAAGAGTATCGTTAGGAAAATTCCAATACATAAAAAAACACTCATCAAACCTAAGCGAGAACTGACGACAGAATACCCTGTTGAAAAATTATTTTTTCTTGGTTCGAACGTTTTGTGTTCCCACAGGATTCCTAGGAACAATGAAAGAGCAATTATAAACATGATTATAGAAAAATTAGTCAGCACAAACACGAGAGATATAAAAATTATTTGTGAGATTATTGTTGCTCTTAAATTCATTTTTGAAAAGAAAAAAATGTAAAAGATGAAACCAAAACTTATTAACACCAGGAATAATAGAGCAACCCATAAAACATTTGTCCAAATGTAATTGAGCATAAAAATCAAAGCAGATGAAAAATCACTTTTTCCCAACTCCTGATAGAACGAGATAAAAATATCATTCTGCATCATTATGACTTTTGACATTGTTAACGGAGAATAAGCAAGAAAGATTACCCCAAAAAAGAAAAATACTGCTGGTAAGGAAGAAACTATTGTAGGTTCAAATTTAATTAATCTCACCCTAACAATTTACTATTCTTTTCTTTCTTGTGCCTTTTTCCATTTTTCTTTCAATTTTTCAAATTGCCCACTGATTATAGTCTTCTTATCCTCTTTTTTCACTTCGGGTACGTATACTTTTTGAGGTTTATAACCACCAGATGTTGGCCAGAATAGATAACCAAGCACTATAGCTACTACTGCTACTACTGCTACGATAATCCACTTCCCCAAATCCTTCCAATCAATAAACCCGATTCCTATAGATGTCCCCGGTCCTATTGATAGAGCAGTCCTTGTTTGATTCAACAAAGATTCTATATCATCCAACAGGTCATAAGCAGACCTGTAATCACTCTGGTTGAAATAACTCGATGCTTGATTGAATTTTTCTTTAAGTTGATTGAAAAGGGTTTTCGCTTCTGTATTATTCTGATTTTTAGTTTTGTTTATTTCTTTTTCTAAATTTTGTATTTCAGTTTGGTAACTAGACAGGTTGACACTGATTTGTGATTGCAATTCTATTCCAGGAACTACTCTTAACGTGAAATCTTGAGTAGTACCACCATACGAACTCTCAGCAAAGAATTTACCTGAATAATCTTTAACAGTTGCGTTCTCAGGTATCATGAACGTTGCATTGTAAGTGTAACTTGATTTGTTTGCTATTGTCACTCCAACTGACGGATAAATATTATACCAAGTAGAATCGATTAAAATTATCGTTAAATTTACTTTTTGTGTTAATGTATTGTTTATGTTCTTGACTGTTACATTTTCTGTTTTATTTGCACCTTGCGTAACTGAAACTACGGAAGGATAAGATGTTATGTTTAAGTATTTTATCGTAACGATTGGAATAGTAGTTGTTGTTGAAGTTTCACCTTCTGTACCTCCTTCCGATGCAGTTGTAGTTGTTCCACCCCCCACATCTTCATCTTCAACCAATATATTATAGATGGTTGCATTCTGCAAGTTTGACTCATTGTATGTAATTTTAATATTGTTAACTCCACATGATCTATCCCCTGTGACATTAAAAAAAGTTAATTTCCAGCCAAAATAACAAGAAGTTCCATTACCCAAGTTTATTTCTTTCCATGTGTTTCCACTTGCAGTAGCAGAACAACTTGAAGTTGAAGCTTCAGTTCCAAATATATTATTTGCACAACTTGCGTTGCTGAAAACAATACTTCCCATCGCTGTCTTTGGTCCATAATTAGTCGCATTCACGAAATAGTAACCAGTTGTAACCTCACTTACAGTTATAGACGTGCTATTCATGAAACTTAAAGATACTGCACTATTGTTTATAACCAACGTTTGATTAACACTTTCACCACCGTAAAAAGCTGATGGGTTCTTAGTGTAATTGGCCATAAGATGAACATCGTATGTACCACCTGGCTGGTTTGCGGGTACTGTAGCAAGAAGACTGTAATCATTAATATAAATTGGAGTCGTCCCATTGTAAAGACTTAAACTACCACTAGTTGAAGGTATTCTGTAAGAACTCATATTTTTATGGGTTAACCAAACTGTGAAATTTGAAGTATTCAATGCGTTTTGATTTTCGATTTCAATTCCATTAACATAATAAATTTTGAAGTTCAACGTGATATTTTCAGCTGCACTTGCATTGTTGATTATATTGTCATTACCAGAAGACGTTATTCCATAATTTCTCACATCTAAAATATTCGTTAAGTTTAGTCTCAACGTGAGGTTAAATGTTTCATACGGATGAGAACTCAAAGATGTGGTAGAACTTGACCCATTCATAAAGATCCATCCTTCATAGATACCGACAGGCATAGAACTATTGTAAGTTATGTTGACATTCAAGGTTTGGAAACTATAGTTATTGATAGAAGTAATTTGATTGTAAGTTAAATTAGCAAAATAACCACTACAACTACCAGAAAAACAGGTCAATATTGTAGAATTTGTTAAAACCAAACCCAAATTGTAATAACCAGTGTTATTTAATAAAAAGTTTACACTTCTAGTCTGATTTACTCCATAATTTTCATGAATTGTACTTGTCATAGAACTCAAAGAATTATTTACGACTAACATTGGTGTTCTTACGTTTAACGATATGGGGACTTTTATTCCTGCACCATTATTATCTAAGTATTGAATATAACCTTCGTATGAACCGTCTAAAGAATTGTTCTGAACCGTAAAGTTGACTTGAACATCCGTTGTATAATTGTTGTTACCAGTTCTGTTGAACGTCATCGTTGTATAGTTCGTCGCTGTCCAATTTGACGGTGAGACATAAACGTAAACTGTAAGATTATAAGGATCTGTATCGTTTACTGAACTGTTATAGACTTCAAACTTCCATAGGCCTGCACTACTCCCGATGTTAGTTGTTTCATTGTATTCTTCTTGCATCACACCAGTTTTATTGGCATTAAAGTGTTTGTTCACAGAAGTTACTAATAGTGAATCACTCTGATTATAAATTTTTAAGGAATAATTACTGCTTCCAGTCCAATTTAGACTTGCTTTAACCTTAGAAGCTATAGATGAATTCGGGACTAACAGGGTGAAGTTTTTTGTACCACTTCCACCGAATATTCTGGTGAAATATAATTCTTTTGATTCTGCAACATTAGATAGAGTTAAGTTCCCTTCATTTTTCAGTCTAATGTTTATTTGTTTTGTTTCACTGGCATTCATGTTTCCAAGATTGATCGAAGAAACTTGTTGAGAAGAATCTGAAGCATTCGTGACATTCAAAGTGGTGAATAATATATTCCCACTATCACTTGCGTTAGAAGTTGAGTTTCCATAAATACGTATTTCCCACATCATTCCTTGAGGAAGATAACTATAGAGTAAGGATTCACTAGTTGTTGTATTAATTGACTTTGCCTTTAAAGTAGGTGTCGATGAATTATCCAATAAAAATAAATCTATATCTTGAGAAGACGACCAACCTGTTAAATTAATTTTAATCCCAGTTGCATTAGGAATAGATGAAGTATTAAAATAGAATGAATGATATATTGTTGAATTTATAAGTAATACGCCATTAAAATCTCCTATTCCAGTCGTAGTTGATGGTGATATGGGTATGTCTATATATACTGTTATGTTTGCAGTCTCATTATCTAATGTTGCATTCTTAATCGTAAATTTTTGAATCCAGTAACGACCAGGTTTACATAGAAGATGATTATAACCTACATTATCTAATATACTAACATTTACAGATTCATTTATTGGACCTATAGTATTGTTATATCCACCAGTAGTGTTAATTACAAACAAATGATAATAGGTTGAATTACAATAATCTGATAGTTGACCAGTCTGTGAGTAATTACCTATGACATGCGATGAAGTGTTTAATATTTGAACAGATATGTTAGCATAAGTCTGATTATAAATTTCTATTGTTATGTTTGAACTATAGTTGTTAGTCCAATTTAAATAAAGAAAATCTGGAGTCACGTTAAACTGTCCAATCGGGCTACTGGATTGTTTTGATAGAACAAAGGATATCATCGATAGAATACATAAACAAAAAATAATTACTAAAACACTGAATCTATCCATTCTCTCACTACTATTTTTAGTCAAACTGATAATAAAATCTATCGTTTCTTAAAGAAAAAGTTATGGTGTCAGCCTATTCCTATCCCTCGGGAACATACAACATTCTCTAATGTTTTTCATTCCTGTTATCGTCATGGTTATCCTTTCCAAACCAAAAGACCAACCAGCATGCGGGGGTGCACCATATCTAAAACAGTCTATGTAGTACTTGAAATTTTCAGGTTTCATGCTAAACTTCTTCATTTGTTTCATCAGTAAATCAGGAATGTGTATCCTTTGAGTTCCAGAAGCTATCTCTAGTCCGTTGTGAATCAGGTCAAAAGCGTGGCAAATCTTATTGTCTTTTTCATTCGGCATCGTGTAGAAAGCCTTAGCCATAGTTGGCCAATCCTTCATGAAGAAACCATCACCAAATATCTTCGAGAGTTTTTCTTCTTGTAATTTTGAAAAATCGTCGCCCCATTCTATTTCTTCACCCTGTTTTTTTAATGCTTCTATAGCTTCGGTATAAGTTATTCTTTTTAGAGGCAACTTCGGTATCTTTATCTCTCTATTCAATGACTTCAATTCCTTCTTACAATTCTTTTCAACAGACTTTAAGATATAAACAAAAACGTTCTCTAGAACTTCCATGACATCTTCTTCTGATTTTATGAATGCCATCTCTATGTCTAATTGTCTAATCTCATTCAAATGAGTAGGTTTATTGAATTTTTCAGCTCTCCAGACAGGTGTTGTCATGAAAACCTTTCCCAAGGAAATAGCGCACATCTGTTTGTACAGCTGAGGACTTTGTGCCAGATAGGCTTCTTTCTCAAAGTAAGGAATCTTAAACAAGTCTGCACCACCTTCACTAGCAGATGCAATGATACATGGTGGTTGTATTTCAAAAAAATCATTTTTAATCAGATATTCCCTGAAAGACCTCAATATCTCGTTCTGGATCCTGAATATGGCAAGACTCTTTTCTGTCCTTAGATCCAAGAACCTCCAATCCAACCTCGTCTCTAATTCCGCTGGCGTCTTTTCACTCGGTTCTAAAGGAAGTGGAGTTTCAGCGAGATTAACGATTTCTATCTCTTTCGGTATTATCTCTTTTCCACCAGGCGCTTCTTTGTTTTCCTTTAAATCTCCTATCACTGTTAAAGCAGACTGTCTTGTTATTTTATCGACTTTGTCAAACAACTCTGGAGAAACTTTCTTTTTAGGGAGGGTTACTTGAATATCGCCAGAAACAGTATGGAGTTTAATGAATTTTATTCCGCCTAAGTTCCTTATCTCTTCTGCGAAGCCATTGATTTGCATAATAATCTTTTTCCTTTAATCATTATAAATCTATGACTTCATACTATAAATCAGCCTCAAATCCGATGAACGATTTGAGTATAACCAAAAATGAAATAACTTAGAACAAAAATCTATCTTATTCTATGAGTTGATTCAAGATTAATTTAACTACTGTTTATCGTATTTAATATGTCTTCTGCCATTATGGAAGAGTTAAATTTACTGGCGTATGCATAAGAAGATATACCTCTATCTATCAATTGCGACGGAGACCATTTCTCTATTATATCATATATACAATGAGCTATGTTTGATGGGTCAGTTCCTGTAACAAATATCCCTGTCTCTTCATGCCACTCAATAGAATTTAAATCGTGATAATCCAAATGTGGAACCTTTCTGTTTCTTAAACCTTGAACAAGACCTATTATATTTGTCATAACCGTTGGTATGCCTTGGGCAATAGTTTCTAATGGGGCATATTCAAAAGGACCGTAAAGGACGGGAAAAACTGCCATCGTCGCACCATTTACAACTCTAAGATAATCTTCCACTTTCTCATTTCTCACTAACGTGCGAACTCTTGATCCTGGTTCATTGGCGAGACCTGCCTTCCAAATCTCATCCAAAAAAGGATGAGGGTTTTTCTCGGGTAACTTGACAAAATATGGTATCTTATTTGGCTCCTTTCCATGAAATCTGTAATCAAAATACTCTGGATTGAAGACGTCACTTCCTTTTTCATCCTTGATGTTCCATGTCATGATCAAAGGCAGGTTAAACAAATACTTGTCTACCTTATTTTCTATCAACCATCTATTCAATTTATCGAGCACTTCTACATATGGATTTGGAATTCCTTTTGAGACATCATCCCGTCCAGAAGTTATTATAATGTACGTATTTTCATATGTCGCGTTGGGTAATTTAAAATAATCTTTCATAGTCTCAAACAAATACCTAGTAGTGCCATTCCTAAGTTTTTTCAGTTCTTCCTTAAATTCACCACTTCTAAACTTTTCTGAAGTAGAATCCAGTTTTAAATCATCCACACTAAAAACAATGTCCATTCCATTGTAGACAAGTTTTGGTACAAGATTATGTAATTGTTCACATTCATTCTGGACCATCGGAGAAATGGTATAAGGAACATCGGCCTCTTTAAGTAAGGCGTGCTCGAGCGTATGTTTTGCTAGATTATCTCTATTGTGGTCTCCGATCAAATACATTCTCTCGATGGTACCGACATGCAATTTTTTTGGAAAGGAACTGTAAAGAGTATACTTATCTTGAATTTTTGAATCATTAACAAAACATCGATACAAATGCGTGGAATGGGTTGTAGATACCAACTTACCTTCGACTTGATATCTTGGTCTGAAACCGATTAGGTTTTCAACGCCCCCATATTTTTCTTTGATTGTTCTTCTATAGTCCCTTAGAACTTTGGTCAGTAGTAATGTGCTAGCTGAGAGATGTTCATGGCAATGTAACGCTTCGTCTTTCGGTAAACCATTCAAACCTAACAAAGCTGCCGCGCACATCATACCCTTCGTGAGCGCATTTTCAACGCCATGTACAGATGCATTTAAAGTATCGGTATTAAAGAGTTCACTGTACAATTGCATTATCCAGTGTTTTCTTTGCTTCCATCCATTGTTTGGGACTTCTATCGATTGATTCGCCCATTTCCATCCATCCACCAAGACGACTGGAGTCTGTGTTTTCTTCCACGTGCCATGACTTATGCTCATTCCGACTTGTTTCAACAAACCCAAATCTTCATTGTTGAACGTAGTTTCTCCTTCCTTCCAAAGTTCAATTTCCTTAAAATCTATAGCATCATCATAACCAACCCAATTCACTACGTTTTCCTTACCCAAAAAATGAGAAAGAGCTATACACTCATTGATATTGTAAGTGTAAATTCCACCAACTTTTATTCCTGGATGATCACCATAAGAAACATTTATATGAATTTTCTTCACGGTCATATTATCACTAAAGTTAACAGTAAAGCATTTAAGCTTTTTCTCAAGAACAAAAATCTATCTCTATAACCATTCTTTTTTATTTTATGACTTAATTATTTTCTTTTGTTTTCTTGAGTTTTTTAACTTCTTTTTCCAACTTTGTTATTCTCTTGCGTATTTTGTTAACTTCGTCAATTAACATAATAATATTTATCTTGTTCCTTCCTCTTTTGTTTTCCATAATTATTCTTTCTCTTTCAAGAACAAAAATCTATCTGATTCTAAAACAGAAAAATAAACTATCGTTTAACTCTATTTCTTCTTAGGGATTTCCTCCTTGCGTTAAAACAAGCAGGACCATGAAATGTCTTGGAAGGTTTTTTAGTCTTGGTCATAATCTAATTTTCTCTTCGTAGAACAAAAACCTATCTTATTCTTATCCAACCACTAGCCAATGTAATTCTGGGTTGAATCATCTTCAACTTCTTCTTTTTCTTCTTGTTCAACTTCTTCCTTCTTTTTCTTAATCACGTTAACTTTCATAATTAATCTTTCTCTCCCAAGAACAAAAATCTATTTATTTCGGTTTTGATGGAGAATATTCCAATTGTAACGGTCGTTTATTTTTTGCTATTAAACTAATTAAATAATGTCTATGATTTTCTTTTTCTTCTTTATGACTTTCCCAATTACCCCAACCTTCATGATATTGTTCTCTAAACCAATCCCAATATCTTCCTGTCAAATTAAGCTCACTACCTTTAATAATAGGTATTTTGTAACTGGCTCCATCTTCTTTTTTGCATTCTATGTCTGTGAAAGTTTTAATCACGTTATAGCCGTCAGGGTTCGTGTGTGATTTCATCCAATGGATTAAATGATCTAAATAGTCTTTGTAAAGTAATTGCAATAGATTCATAGAAATTATGACATCATAATTCCCTAATATAGAAAGTTCATCCGGTTTTTTTACATCCACTTTTATAGGTTTAATTTTTAACTTTTCTTTCTTCGTCAATTCTTCCAAATCTTCTATGGATTTGTTTGATATGGAGACGGGCGTAACATCAAAATCAGATCTAGCTAGATATATTGAATCTTTACCATTACCACAACCTAGGTCCAGGATACTGCAGCCAGGTTTAAACATCTTAGCCACTTTTTTAACCAGTTCGTTGGCATCGTTTCCGTAAATTTTGTCTTCTATAGGATTTAATGAAAACGTTAAACTTTTAACCCTTTCCAAAGAACAAAATTCTATCTAAAATCCCTCAAAATGTAACCATAGGAACAATAGTCTTCCTAGGGCGAATTTTTAATCAAAAGGGCAATTATTATATAATTTCCTTCGAATCATAGATTTTAATTTTAATAGCTTAATATAATTTAACCCTAAATAAGGGTAAAACCTTAAATCCGATGAAGATTGATGGGCGACTTGATAAAAGATGAAGAAAGCCTTAAAACAGAGGAGAGGAAACTTATTCTAACATATATTTTACAACATCACTTATAGTTGAAACCCCTTTAGTTTCCATCTTCCATTCAGACATCGTGTAATTGTTCAAATCCAAAGTTTTTGGGACATAACTTACTCTTTGTATGACAAAATTAGGCGATATTTTCTCTTTTGTAACTTGTCTCTCATAATAAGTCAAGATTAATTCATTCTTTGGAACGAGGAACAACTTGACTCCATTCTTAGCTGCAGCCTCGGCTTTCTGTATGACACCACCGATTTGACCTACTTCTCCATCTGGTTCAATCGTTCCAGTTATAGCAACATTCTCTTTAACTTTATTTTGTTCTATAGCTGCTATCGTTGCGACCGTCATAGCTGCCCCAGCAGAAGGACCACCCAATACTTGTCCAGTCACATCAAAGGAAAGGATGACATCTCTATCGTCCAAGTTTTTTCCTGTGTAATTCTGAGCTACTTTTACTGCTGTTTCAGCTGAATACTGTGTGTCTGGTTCCAAGAACGGGTTAGTGTTCATCAGAACTCTTCCTTTTCCAGGGTTGACTTCTATAAAAACTTTCCCTAACACTCCAGTACTTTCATCACTCTTCACAGCCAAGACATAAGTAGAAGCAGAAAAATTCTGTGCTGGTAATGGAACAAAGGTCGTGGCTGTAACGTTTTGAGTAAAATTAATACTAGGAATTATCGTTTGATGACCTATAATAAGCCCTAAAGCAAATATGACGATGTATGAGACCAAAGAATTAACCTTGTAGTTAACTTTTTTCTTCATTCTACCACTCTCAGCAGTTCCATTAGTTGGACAAACAAAAATATAAAGCTGATTATTGTTTAACGCCCCTGGGAGAACAATAGGCAAATAGTTAATATCCTTGGAAAAACTTCAGAATAAGGCAACTAGTCTGCTTATAAAAATTTATTATAATGGGAAATATAATTCATTTAGGAATTTGTATGCACCCTATTAAGCATGTCATTTTAACAGTTTTATTATTTTTTTCTATAAGGCTTTTTTATAATTTAGAATTAAATGTGTTAATGTATTCTATAATCCTAACATTGTTATTTGATATTGTTGATCATTCAATAATTTTATTACTTATTAAAACTAGTGTTACTGATAGAACTAAAACACTTATAAAAAAAGGTAAATTTATTGAAGCTTTTTCTTGGTATTATAACTCCCGACGTGGCAATTTTGATTATTTATATCTTCATAATTTACTATTCTTCATAGCAGTTACTTTCGTCGCTTTTTATTATATGAATTTTATGCTTATCATTGGTATCGTTTTTCATATGGTTACTGATATGATAGAGTGTTATCAAAAGAATAACTTAAATTTCTGGATTTATGGATGGAAGAAATTAATAAAATTAGGTTAGAGTAATGACATTTAATAGCATTCGTGTAATAATTAATCTAGTAATCAGATAGACGACATGTTGAGGTCTTGTTCTAAATAAGGGTTTAACTAAAAGTTCTACGCCCTAGGAGGACTGTTGTTTCTATGGTTACATTTTGAGGGATTATTTTGATTACACTTCTAATAATTAGTATTTCTTTTTTTCAACAAAATTGACATTCTCTCTACAAATTCTTTTGCGGTTTTCAGTGCACTTTCAGCTTCGTTTTTTGATGTAAAGAAACTTATGTCATACTGACTGTCATGCCTCAGTTCTCTATGATGATCCAAAAGTTCTACCCATTTACTCTCGAGTAAGTTATTCTTAACGTATTTTTCTTCAAGATACCTAGCAATACAATAATGACTTTTCTCACGAAATCCATCGAAAAACAATATTGCTCTCGCTGAATGAAACATTGCTAAATATGAAGATAAAACAGATGAATTAAAAATTCCATTTTTTAAACCCTTTTCAGCTTCTTCAAGCCATTTATTCGCAGCTCTAATGCTACCATCTGCTTTTTCTCTTGATGGCGGTATATTCCTCAATAAACCTTCTCTTATGCAATCTTCAAAATCAAATCGCTTCAATTCCATCGCCATAGATTATTATCGAACCGAATATTAAAGAATGATAAAAGGTCATGTCATTTTTTCTTAACAACTGAATCTTTTCTTTTGTTAAATACAATGGTTTAACGTCACCAAACATTTTTTTTAATTCATTGGTTAACTTGGCTAGACTCTCTTCATTTACTGTGTCTATTAATAACCACAAATCAATATCAGAATCCTCAGTGTTCGTGCCTTTTACAAAACTTCCATATACTCCTGCACTCTTAACAAATTTATATTTTTTGAAGAAATCTGTATCAAAAATGTTTAGATTTAACAAAATTTTTATTGCTTTGGTCTTAATATTATTTTGAACTAGGAATTTACCGGCAGATCTTTTCAGAATACCTTCTTTAGTCAAAGTATCGAAATATTTCGATATCAAACCTTTACTGAGTTTAAGATTTTTGGCAAATTTGCTCACACTAAGGTGTTCAGTCTTGTAAATAATTTGACTCAATATTTTTATTCTCTCTTTTGTAGAAAACAATATTTCTATTTTCATAGTTCATAAATATAATGTTCATGATTTATAAACTTTTCGTTCACAATAAGGAAACTGGATAGATTAAATTTGCATATTATTAAAAGTTCGCCCTGGGAGAGTTCGATGGTTTTAGGTTAATTTTTAGGGAGCTTGACTTATAGAATATGCTCGAAATTTTTGCTTGCCACGTAGTTATCCAGCAGTCTAATTATTAAATTGAGATAACAAACAAAAGACTTAAATCCTTAATTTTTTATTGAAAACTCATGCAAAATAAGGTTTTAATTGGATTAAGTCATAGCTTAGAAAGAAAAGATTTCAGAAAAAAAGAAGTTGATTGGTTAAAGAAAAAAATTCAAGAATATCATCCATTAAAAGTTGGAATAGAACTACCTGAAGATTATTTAGAAAGAGAAGAATTTGGCCTCACATACCTTGTATTTAGCGACATTGCTTCCTATTTAAAGGGTCTTGAAATAGTTGTAATTCCTCTAGAAAATCCAGAATTAAGAGATTATACTTCAGCATTCTATTTAGCCAAAGATGTAATAAAAGGCAAAGAAAAAAGAAAAGAAATAGAATCAAACCTAAAAAATATTGAAAAAAGAGATTTATCCTTTTCCGCACCAGAACAGATAAGAGTTTATGATCATCTTAAAAAAACATACAGAACTGCACTTGAAATTCTTGATATAGCCCCGACTTTAGAAAAAATGATGAAATTAGAGGAAGATACCAATAGGAAACGAGAGAATTACATGTTACAAAAAATTGTAGACTTGGATATTTTAATAATCGGAGATGGTCATGCTCAATATTTAAAAGAAAGATTACCTGAACATGAATACGTAAAATCACCTTTTGTGTAAATATTACTTAAAATCAATATATGTCGGCTCGTGAAAATTTCTGTATCTATAAAAGATAGTTTTTTGTTTTTTTTCGCCCTGGGAGGGATTTGAACCCTCGACCTTCACCTTTCCTCCGCGAGGTGCATGCATATCATCATGCTTCGCATTCAATCGGACATCTCGTCGTCATCGTTAGGGGGGTGCTATTCTATCCAAACTGAACTACCAGGGCTCTGTTCCATTTATAATTAGGATTAAAAGAGTTAAAAAATAACTTTTTATATATTACAAAATTATTATAACTTTATGGCTAAGATAAAAAAACGAAAGAATACATCGATGACATTAATAACGATAATACTCCTCATGATAATATCCTTAATTTTGATAGCAGGGATTGGAACTAAACCTCGTTGCGGTAATAATGAATGTGAGACAGGAGAGACATGTACATCATGCCCACAAGACTGTGGTTCATGTCCAACCACGACTACAATTAAAATAACAACTACGACAGTTCCGACAACCACTACACTTCTACCTACAACCACGACTTTTTTACCGAATATAACTACAACCAAGATTTCTGACAGTTGTACTGACTCAGACGGTGGCTTAAAATATTACGTTAAAGGTACTGTGTCGGGATATCATCTCGGCGCACCATTCAGCAAGACAGACTTTTGTACTGGTGATACATTGACAGAATATTACTGTTTGACTTATTATGGCGATAGAAACTACAACTGTGCATACGCTGGCAAAAAATGCGTTGATGGGGCATGCGTTTAGATTGAATGTTGATTTAAATTCCTCGAACTAATATTAATTATGAACCCAAGAGACTTGATGGAGAAAATCGTTCAAATCCTGGGAAAGACTTACTATGGAGATGTTAGGTTCGAATCAGGAAACGTGTTGAGTATCGGGAAGAATAAAGTTGAAGAAAACATAAACACTGCGTCTTCTATCGGTCTTTGTATTCGTGTATTCTCCGATAACAAATGGTATTATCTGGGCTTCAATGAAATCGATGAAGAAAAAATCTTGGATGAAACTAAAAGATTGGTAAGAAGAGTCGGCAATAAACCTTCTAAACTATTAATGCAAGATCCATGGGAAATCGAAAAAGAAATGAAAGTTAAGAAAAAACCAGAAGACATCAGTATAGATGAAAAAATCAAAACTGTTAGGAACACGTTCGGAAGATTGATGAAGAACAAGACGATTGTGAATGCGTCAGCTGTATTGGCTCATGCAAACAATGAGACACTATTCATGAACACAGAAGGTTCAGACCTTAGGCAAGTTCTACCATTCTTCAGGTTTTCGATGTCAGCGATAGCAAAGGAAGGAAAAAGAATAGAATACGATTATTTTCTGTTGCAAAAACAAGGCGGTTATGAACTTTTTACATCTTTAGATTTAGACCAAGAAATTAACAATGTTGTCAATAGTTCTATCGAATTGTTGAAAGCCAAAGTTTTGAGAGGAGGTGTGCATGATATCATCGTTGACCCGGATGTCTCGGGTGTCATAGCTCATGAGAGCTTCGGTCATGGCTGTGAAGCAGATCAAGTCTTGAGGGATAGGTCATACCTTGCTAGACTTTTAGGGAAAAAAATCATTTCTGAATTGGTCTCTCTTCATGACAACAGCTCTTTAACAGGAGAGAGAGGATATTTTCTTTTCGATGATGAAGGAATAAAGTCCAGCGATACGGTAATAGTCAAGAATGGTGTCTTGAATCATTTCTTACACGATAGACAATCCGCCATATTCATGAATTCCAACGTGACAGGCAACGCAAGGGCTCAGGATTTCTCGAGAAAAGTTTTTGTTCGGATGAGCAACACATACATCGAGCCAGGGGATTGGAAACACGATGAATTGGTCGAGGATACGGACAAAGGATTTTATTTGATCAAGGCATTGACGGGAATGGAAGATCCTCTTGGTGGCAACTTACAGCTAGTCACACACAAAGTCAGAGAGATAAAGAACGGAGAATTGGGTCAACTGTACAAGGGCGTTGGAATCTCTGGAAAAGTCTTAGAATTCTTGAGTAATGTAGATGCTGTCACAGATGACTTTGATATGAGGGGTTCTGGTTGTGGAAAAGGACATGAGGATTATGTTCCTGTTAGTTCAGGCGGTCCGTACATGAGAGTGAGGAAGGCGATAATCGGATGAAGGAATTTATATTGAAAGAATTGGGAAAGAATGCAGAAGAGTACGAAGTTTATCTACAAAAAACTGAGGTTAATGAGATACACCTACAAAAAAACAAGATAAATTTTATCGATAAGACGATCGATAGCGGATATGGCATTCGTGTTCATGAGAATGGAATGGGTTTCAGCTCCAGCAACATATTTTCACCTCTCGTAATCAGACAGACGATAAAAAATGCGTTGAAGAGTTCAGAGATGACTCAGAAGGTTGAGTTCAGTTTTCCTTCAAAGCAACCGTCCAAGGAAGTTGAGAATATCGATAAAAAAATAAAAGACAAAGGGGATGAGGCTGTTAGAGAGTATGCAAATCAAATCTTGAGTTCAATCCCCAAAGATGTCCTGGTATCATTCGGAAAAATCAGGACTTATGACAGCCACATCGAGATAATCAATTCTGAAGGTTTAGACTTGACAAGAGAAGAAACAAACTTCATGCTTGAACTGTCAATCATCATTGAAAAAAACGGGAAGAAAGTTGAGTTCTGGCCGCACCAATACAGAAGAAGGATAGATGATTTACCGGTTTCAAACCTGGAAGAATGGATAAAAATGGCTAGAGATCAACTCGTGGCAGTACAACCAAGAACAGAAGCGACGACTGTAATCTTCTCTCCAACCTCTGTTCTAGATGGTTTGGGTTCTGTCATCGATCCACACTCGACTGGTTCTGCAAAAATCAACGAAATATCCAAATTTTCTCCTGAGGATAGAATTGCTTCAGACAGTTTAACTATAATCAGCGATGGCTTGTACCCTTACGGCCTGATGACGAGTGAATTCGATGATGAAGGCATTCCACAAAGGAAGAACATTCTGATTGAAAGAGGGGTTTTCAAGGATTACATATATGATCAATTCTACGCGATAAAAGACGGGACTAAATCCACTGGCAACGGACTGAGACAAGGCGATACATTCTTTGTTTTCGACGGAAAGTACGGGGGCATGCCTGTTAACATGACATCAAATTTTTATGTTAAACCCGGCAACAAGACTTTAGAACAGTTGATAGAAGAAGTTAAGCATGGCATTCTTGTTGACCATTTCAGTTGGCTTATTCCTGATGGCACTACTGGTGATTTCTCTTCTGAGATCAGAGTTGGCTACTACATAGAGAATGGAGTGTTGAACAAGCCGATTAAAGGAGGGTTGGTCGCTGGAAACATATTCGATATGGTCAAGAATATCTCCGGAATCTCTAACCAGTCTGTGATTACTTCTGGTGGGAGTGTTCTAGCTGGTGTATGTCCTCACATAAGGTTTGAGAATGTACAAGTTGCTGGGAAATAAATACCTTTAGCTTCAATAATTAGAATGGGGATTCATTGTTTCCTATTAAAAAAATTATCGTTTCTGTGATCCTTGCTTTCTTATCTTTAATTCTAATCGCTATAATATTTGGACCGTCTGAGTATACAGGTAAAGCTGTAAAAAATGAAGAAACCACGACTACAATCGAAATAACCTCTACTGTTAAAACCACTTCAACAACGAGGACAACCATTCCGACAACAACTTTAACTTCAACAACGGAACAAGTTACAGGTATCGTTCAACAAGAGACTAATTCTGACTGTGAAGCCTTAGGTTGCCCTTCAGGAACGATGTTTGTCGGGAGCAAGACCTCGAAAAAGTATCATTCTTGCGACTGCACTTGGGCTAAGAAGATCAGCTCTCAGAACTTAATCTGCTTCAAAAGCATAGAAGAAGCTGAAGAAAAGGGTTACGTACCTTGTAAAGTTTGTAAACCATCAGAGTAACTATTAAAAACGAGGAAACCCAAATATAATTTATGTTGATGGGACCTGTAATCGAGTTTCAACCAGTTATTTTCATACTAACATTCTCTATTACTCAATTACTCAGTATAAAATTCCCTGAAATGAAGTTCTTTTTGTTTAGAAAGAGTAAAAGAATAAGGTTACATCATACTTTTACTGGTGGTTTATTAGCATTGATAGCCAGCTTAACTGGGAACCCGTTATTGTTCAACATAGGTTTGGGCGGGATGCTCCAGGATATTTTTAATCATTCTTTTAAGACCCTTAGAAAGCGTTTCAAGGTTTAAGTTCTTCTAATCTAAAATAGAGTTCATGAGGATAATTTCTAACAAAAAAATAGAAGAATTCAAGAAAAAATTAGCAGAAAAGAAAATAGATATCGCGTTGTTCTTGACTTCCGACCCGATATACGATGCCAACATAGAATATTTTACAGGTTTACAAGAAGGATTTTTTTCTTTCAGCTGTTTGTTGATGACCAAGAATAAATCTACTTTAATCGTTTCTCCATCAAGTTATAGTCAAGCTGTAGAAGAAACTGAAGTTGATGAAATACTAGGCTTAGAGAAGTACGATCGTAGTCTAATAAAGGCCTTAAAAGAAAAATTAAAGAAAGTTAAGTCTATAGGTGTAATCGAGGACATTTTTCCGTACAGAATCTACAGGAAGTTCAAGCATCTTAAATTTCAAGATATAGGGGATATTATCCTGGAGATAAGGGGTGTAAAAGAAAAAAAAGAAATTGAAAGAATAAAGAAGGCATGTCACATAGCAAACCATGGGATAAAAGTCATAGAAGAAAACCTTTCAAAAAAAATTACTGAAAAAGAGCTTGCGTTGATAATCGAGCAAGATTTAATAAGAAAAGGTGCGGACGAACTTTCATTCCCGACAATAGTAAGTTCTGGTAAAAGAACGACTTTCATTCATCCCTATCCTCCTTCTTCTAATCAAAAAATTCAACCTGGTTTAGGCTTGGTTGATTTTGGCGTTAGGTACAATGGTTATTGTTCAGACGTTACAGTTCCTTTTACTATCGGCAGAATATCAGAAAAACAAAAAAAGATCGTTCAGACGATTGAAGAAGCTTACGAATTGGCGATCGATAACCTGAAAGTTGGAATGCCTACATGGAAAGTTTATGAAACAGTCGAGAATTTAATAAAAAAGAATGGGTTTGAGTTGAGACATGGGTTGGGCCATGGTCTCGGCCTAGAAATACACGATTTCCCTTCCATATCTTCAAAACCGAAATACAAAGAACAGTTGAAAGAATGGAAAGAAATTAAACTGAAAGAGAACATGGTTTTTACGATTGAACCAGGCATTTATGAGCCGAAGATAGGTGGTTGTAGGCTTGAGAATGATATCTTGTTGGATGAAAAACCGAAAATCTTAACTAAATCAAAGTTCATTAATTTTTGAGAGTTATTGACGGTGTTTATTTTGAGAAAGAAAGTTTTAATCCTTGGAGCAGCTGGAATGGACTTTCACATTTTTAACACGGTTTTTAGGGATAATGAAGAATACGATGTTGTTGGTTTCACCATGGCTGGCGAACAGAACCTTGGGACTGTAGAGACAGGAGAGAGGAAATATCCACCTAAACTAGCAGGAAAATTGTATCCTAACGGTGTACCAATATACCCAGAAACAGACATGGAAAAAATCATAAAAGAGAAAAATGTTGATCAAGTTGTATTGGCATATTCTGACCTTTCTCATGTTTATGTGATGCATCTAGCTTCAAGAGCTTTAGCAAGTGGAGCCGACTTCAAGTTAATCGGGATTAAAAAAGCAATGCTGAAATCAAAAAGACCAGTTATAGCCATATGTGCCGTCAGGACTGGCTGTGGAAAGAGTCAAACTTCTCAAAAAGTCTGTCAACTCCTTCATGACATGGGAATAAAATTCGTTGCTATCAGAGAACCAATGCCTTACGGGGATTTGGTTGAACAGACTTGTATGAGAATGGCAACATACGAGGACTTGAACATACATAAATGTACAATAGAAGAAAGGGAAGAGTACGAAGCTTACGTAGAAAAAGGTTTTGTCATATACACGGGCGTTGATTATGGCGTTATTCTGAAAGAAGCAGAGAAAGAAGCTGATGTTATCGTTTGGGATGGTGGAAACAATGAAATTTCATTCTACGTTCCAGATTTACAGATAGTAGTAGCTGATCCTTTGAGACCTGGTCATGAGATAACATACCATCCAGGTGAAGTCAACGCAAGAATAGCTGATGTCGTTATCATAAACAAAGTAAATTCTGCAAAAAAGGAGGATGTTGAGACAGTTAGAAAAAACATTAAAGAAATCAACCCGAAAGCTATAATCATCGAAGCAAATTCAGTAGTAACCACGGAAAGACCAGAAATAGTGAAAGGCAAGAAAGTTTTAGTCGTTGAAGATGGTCCTACTTTAACACACGGTGGTACTTCTTATGGTGCTGGAGTAATAGCTGCAAAACAACTTGGATGTGAAGTAATAGACCCAAGGCCTTATGCTGTTGGTTCGATAAAAGACACTTACAAAAACTTTCCGAATTTAGGTAAAATCTTACCTGCCATGGGTTACAATGATGAACAGATGAAAGAACTGGAAGAGACGATTAACAAGTCTAAGTGCGATGCAGTTTTAGTCGGTACGCCGTTTGACTTAGCCAGGTTGCTGAAGATCAACAAACCTTCTGTCAGAGTCAGATATAAAATCGAAGAAATAGGGAAACCTGATTTAAGAGAAATTATAGAAGATTTTCTGAAGAAACATAAATTGAAGTAATAAATAAGTGGGGTAGCCGTGATTTGAACACGGGATTACCAACAAATTAGATTTCAATTCCCCAAGCTGGTGTCATAAACCAAGCTAGACCACTACCCCTCAGATATTATTAAGGAGATTTACTTTTTAATACAAATTCTTTTTATAATATGTTAAATAAGCAAACCTACTGCTGTCAAAGTGAACCTCAAAAACCTATATCTATCATAGAAAACAATTAACAAGAAAAAAGAAAAAAGAAATCATTCCCTTACAGAGATTCCAACTTAACCTTATTCACAACCTTAGAATCTTTTATCAAGTTGATTGTTGCCTTCGGTGCAAACGGTGAAATTTTAGTAGCAATATCTTTGGGATCGAAATTAATTCCCTCCACCTTTACTATATCCTTCTTACCGAGCTTCTTACTATCAACATTCATCAACAACGAGACAATCCTATCGCTCTCTGGTAGATCCAACGCTTCTATTACCTTCACTCCCTTTCCAGCGGTTATATGATCGATCACAGTCCCGTGTCGAATCTTATCAACTTTCACAGCCATCTTATCACCCTATTATTTCACATGTTTTCGAGTATAAAAGTGTTTTTCGATTCAAAACCTATATCTATCCTCGAAAACAAATCTTTTATTATGCATGAGATCATCGTCGGCAGAAGGAAAGAAGACCTGAAAGAATTTGGAATAAAGTGTTCAGGTTATTTAGGCAAACACATCGTTGGAGAAGGAGAAGAAGCTCATCTGACTAATGAAATCGTCCTAGATTTACTTAGGCCTCATGTCATTCTTATCTGTGGCAAACGTGGAACTGGAAAATCATATTCCGCGGGAGTCATCATGGAAGAGATTGCCCTATTACCAGAAGAATTCAGGAAAAATTTGACGGCTGTGGTCATAGACACGATGGGTATTTATTGGAGTACCAAGCTACCTAATGAACAACAGGTAGTTGAGTTGGACAAATGGGGAATGAAACCAACAGGATTAAAAGACAGAGTTAAAGTCTACGTCCCGTTTGAACAGAAAAAATCGTTTGAAGAAGCAAATATCCCAGTCGATTTTGGAATCTCTATCGCTCCTCATGAGTTTTCAGGCGAGGATTGGGCATTAGCTTTCAACCTACCGATGACAAACCCTCTAGCAGTTACCCTACAGAATACAGTGAATAAACTCAATGAAAAGGGAGAAAAATTCGAGATAAACGATTTAATATCAGAGATAAAGGATGACAGGTCTGTAGACACTCAGAATAAATCTACTCTTGAAAGTATGCTATCAGTCGCATCCCAGTGGGGTGTGTTCGGAGAAGAAGGGATAAAGATAGAAGAGATAACTAAACCCGGCATGGTAAACGTTTTTGACGTCTCCCGTCTCAGAGCAGCAGAGGCATGGTCTGTTCGTAACCTGTTGGTGGCGTTGATAGCGAGAAAGATATACGAACAGAGAGTTTTAGCGAGAAAACAAGAGGAATTAGCAAGGATGGGTGAGATCGAGTTGAAAGACAGAAAACCGATGGTTTGGTTGTTCATGGACGAAGCGCATCAGTTCATTCCTTCTGATACCATGACAGTCTCAACAAACCCGTTGTTAACGATAGTGAAACAGGGAAGAGAACCCGGTATATCCTTCATCCCGATGACTCAGATGCCGAACAAAGTCCACCCTGATGTGGTTTCACAATGTGACATGGTCATTTCTCACAGGTTGACGTCAAGGGATGATTTGAAGGCTTTGCATGCTGTAGTTCAAACGTACATGGAAGAAGATATATTTAAATACATCGATTCCCTCCCGAAATGGCTGGGAACGGCAATAATACTCGATGATAATTCTGAGAGGATTTACACTGTTCAAGTCAGGCCAAGGTTGTCATGGCATGCTGGAGAAGCTGCTATAGCGGTTAATGTCTAGATAATCTGTTAATAAATAAAATTACTTTTCAAAAGAAGGCCATGAAAACCCTGTTTCTATTCCTGACATTACCGCACAATAAACATATCTCTGTCTTCGTTAAACCATGAATAAACCTGTAATTTACATAACCATTACAGTATTTACACATCATCTCGAACACCAACTCATAATTCCCAAACAGTATATAAACAGTTTTTGATGGAGTAAAGTTGTGATGAAAAAATAAAGATTAGATGCTATCCTATCCAAAACCTATGTCAAGAATTCTAGAATCGATTATAGAAAATAAAAAAGAAAAGAAAAGAGATTAGAGTAAAAGGAGTTTTAGTCCACTCTTTCCTATCTTACCGTTCTCAATCAGTCTTTCTTTAATCCTCTCGTATGCGTCAGGATGTATGTTCAACAGCGTTGCCATCTTCATTATCTTCGGCTCGTAGACCATTCCTCTTACTTCTTTCTCCTTCTTTATCAAGCTGAATATAACATCTTCCATTTTCACTTAGACTTTCACCTCTTTGTTCCCTCCAAAAAAGAGAAGAAATGGTGCTATTTCTAGCACCAAAAAGGGAGGGGGTGTTTTTCCCTTTAAGCATTATCTTATGATGTCGATACCGAGTGCTTGACTCATTTCCCTTATGACTGGTTTTTCATAAGAGACTGGTCCTAGTATGTAAGGCGATTGAACTCCGGTTATGATCGATATCACTTGTACCTTGCCGTTGAACTCTGGTAAGATCCTCGCTCCCCATATCACTTGGGCAGACGGATCTAGATATTGAGATACTGTTTCTCCGATCAAGTTGACTTCATCCAGTCTCAAGTCGTTACCACCGGTTATGTGGATTAGTGCACCCTTTGCTCCAGTGTAGTCTACTTCTAACAGTGGGTTGGTCAAAGCCTTTGTTACAGCATCCATAGCTCTGTCAGAGCTGTTGCTTTCACCTACACCTAGAGCAGCCACACCACCTGCATGCATTATTGCTCTCACGTCTGCATAGTCTACGTTAACCAACGAAGGTAACGTAATCGTTTCAGTTATTCCCTTTACCATCGATGCGATCAGTTCATCTGCAACTGCGAATGCCTGTTGAATCGGCAACTCACCAGCATATTTCAACAACCTATCGTTCTCTATCACGATAACGGTATCAGTTACTTGCCTTAATCTTGCTAGACCATCTTCTGCCTTTGCAATCCTTGCACCTTCTATCTTGAACGGCATAGTTACAACTCCTATTACAATAGCATTCATGGATTTTGCCATTTCAGCTACGACAGGAGCAGCTCCAGTTCCTGTACCTCCACCTTCACCTGCACAAACGAAGACTAAGTCACCTCCTTCCAATGTTTCTTTGATTTCATTCCTCGCTTCTTCAGCTGCCTTTTTACCGATTTCTGGATAACCTCCAGCACCAAGTCCTCTAGTCACTTCTTTACCGATGAGAATCTTCTTATCTGATTTACCTACTGTCAAGTGTTTGGCATCAGTGTTTATCGAGACGGTGTTGGCACCTTGAATTCCCATTTCGCTCAACCTGGTTATGGTGTTCTGTCCGGCACCTCCACATCCAAACACTACGATCCTAGCTTTCTTGACTGAGAAACCAAATTCTTCCTCAGCCTGTTTAAAGTAATCGATATTAGTCTTTGTCATACCAGAATTGGTTTGTAGTTTGAACCTATCAAAACATTCGGTCTCATTACTAAGTGTTCTTTTTAATGCATTTTGCATTATAGTATCCATTTTTATTTCCTCCTATTTCTTTAAACCTATATTTTGTTTCGTCGATTTTTTTTTAAATCAGCGAAACGTAATTATTTGTAGAAGAAAAGTTCGTCAAGGACTTTAAGAATTAAACCCACTTAACAGTACCCCAAACGAATAGAATTAAACCCAATTATAATTTTCTTCTATTCTATTTATATTGATTAGCATACTTTATAACCTATTTTTCTCATGTATTTCCCGTGGAGTAACCCATATTTCCTATGCATTTCTCATGGAAAACTTACTTAACCTTTACTAAACCCCAGAACTTAAAACCTCTATTAAAGGCTCTCTTATACTTAATTTAGTCGTTTCATATACTATGAAAGTCTCCGTCTTCTTAACAGCAGGTAGACTATGTATTTTTTTCAACACATTCCTCAAATCTTCTCTGTCTTTGACTAAAACTTCTACGATGATATCAAACCTACCCAGAATATAATGGACTTGAGAGACTTCCTTGAATTTTTTTATCTGTTCATCACATTCTTCCCTGAATTTTGTCTGAGGTTCTGCTTCTATAAGGATATAAACTCTCATGTTAAGCCCAATCTCTTCAGGGTTCATGTCTACTGTGAATTTTATACCTTTTCCCCTAAACTCATTAATCTTGGCGTAAACACTCTGTCTAGTCATATGACATTTCTCTGCCAACCTATTGATCTTTTGTCTACTATCTTCCATCAATTCCTTTAGCAATAAACGATCTTTCCCCTTTAGCATAATGTTAAATTATGGTATTCAAGTATTTAAAAATTTTTACTTTATGTCATATAAATTGTTAATTAATAAACAAAATGATAATTTTTAAAAAATAAATTTATCTTCATGTCCAGTCATAAATTACTTAAAAAAGTTTGGTGATTTTTTGTTAGACAACTACATAACACGTGAAAAATCCCGAGTGAAGGTTAACAAGATTATAAACAAGACTCAGTTAGATAAGCTTTTGAGTGGTATTATTCCTGAATTTTTAAAACCAGAAACTTACAGGGCAAAAGCCAACTTAAACAGTATAGGCGTTGAATTCATCACGAACAACGTCCATCAGTTTGAATTCTGGAGAGAGAACTGGTTCCTTTCAAACGATGTACCTTCACGTGTATTCTTGTATTCACTTGATGGTGTTGATGGAACAGACCCGACGATCTATTATTGCTCAGAGAGACGGACATCCATCTTCATAAACTACGATTATTACGGGCAATGTAAGAGCAGAGGAACTTTAGGACCATCATCAGCCATACTATCAGAAGAGTTTGGTGTACATTCCATCCATGGCGCTTGTGCTGACATAAACGGTAAAGGCGTAGTTTTGATCGCTCCTACTGGCACTGGAAAAACAACACAATCCTTCAAGATGTTCTTACGTCAAGATGGCAGAATACTCGGTGATGACTGGGTTTACGTGAATTTTCAAGAAGGTAATCCTAAACCAATTTTAACCGCAACACAACCAGAAAAGAGCCTATACATGCGTACAGAGAACGAGAAAGATTTTCCTTGGCTTCGGCCTATCTTTGACAAATCTAAGTGTGAGAACATCGTTATCGATAAAAAGTATTGTGAGAACCCTGTTTGTCTAGAAGAATGTAAGAAAGGAAAAAAGAAATGTGCGTTTGACGATGGGAAAGAATGGTGCTATTATGCATTTGGTAACTCTAGAGTAATGGTGCCACGTGAGAAACTGTTAGGACCAGAAAAAATCGTCGATAAAACAAGATTAAGTTTGATTGTCCTGTTGGAGAGAGTCCCTGGAAATCCTGCAGAGATGATTTTAAAACCAGATGAAGCTATTGAAGTCTTGAGAAAAGGCGAATTGATGATAAGGCCTGGTGCAGGACCAAAAGAGATGTGGGGAACTTTAGGGTCTGAAGCTTGGTACAACCCTTATCCTTACCAGATAGACTTGAATGAAAAACTACAAGAACATTATTTTTCACTCTTGTTCTCGATGGTTCCTTGCTTGAAATTGAACACAGCTGTTCAGACGATAGAAGAAACTCATAAAAGAATTATGCAAGCATTGAAGAAATGTAATTAATTGTCTTTGAAGTTACATTTACAACCTCAAAATTGTGTATTTTGACTACAAGATCTGCCCTCTTCTTTACATCTAAAACATTTCTACGGAATAATGCATAACGACCTTTGAATGGATATAATTCCTCTGGACGCATTCCTTTACCAGTCTTCTTTATCAATTTTTTCTCCTGTAAATCTCTATTTCTCCATGATTCCCATAGAGCAATGTCCAATGATATTACAAAGTCAGCACGGTTAGATGTTTTAACATAATCCTTTGCGTGTTCATTATAAAACCTACGAGCTTTACCGTCTCGATCAAATTCCCATTCGACTTTTTTTAACAATCTTTCTCTTGTTGGTTTAAACAGATCTTCGTCTGGAATAGGTCCTATAGCTGCCTCTGCACCTTCTAATATAACTATTTTTGTTCCTGCAGGAACATATTCCCATTCTTTTACAGGCGTCCTCTCTCCCTTTCCATCATATGCCTCCTTGTTGTAGCCTGGTAGTGTAGTTTCTCTTTGATTTTCCAAGTCATCCATTTTCTCATTGAGTAAAGGTATATCATGTGTATGTGGTGAACCTCTGGCTTTAATTATATCAGGATGTTTCCTTTTTTCCTTTTCTAAATCCCTATATGTTTTATAAGCTTTATCCGTCGACCACTCAACGACCTTATCATTCCCTAAGAATTCAAGAAATACCTTGAGGTATGTTACGTGGGTTGACTTTGTTCCACCTTGCCCACTGTTCATTTCCACAATATATGCTTTATTTGGATGTGTTTTTCTCTTTTCAATTGCTCTTTCATTTATAATTTTAGCTGTTGGTACGAAATACATAAAGTAACGATAAGTTAAATCATCTGGTATATCAAATTTTTTTACTCTAATTTCTTCTAATTTTTTCCAATTATCTGGTCCTGTTATTAATTTTAATCTTTCATAAACAACCTCTTCGACATTAGATTCATTTACTCCATAAACTTTTCTTTGCCAGTCACACTTCAGTACAGCAGTTTTTATAATGTTCCATTGATCTTCAATATCTAGAATTTTTTTCTTCTTGTAGATAGGATCTAGTTTTTGGATAAGTTTTGGTAGAAGTTGTGGATAAAGCTCATTTATATGTCTCATTAATTCTTGATAAACATTCGCCGAACTCATAATCCTAAATTTTCAAAATTTAATTATTTATACTATAACGATTTAGCCAGCTGAAAACTACTTAAACATACGATTCTTAAAATAGAGACATGAAACTGAAAAATAAAGTCGCAATCGTCACCGGTGCAGGTCAGGGCATAGGAAAAGAGATTGCATTATCCCTAGCAAGAGAAGGAGCAAAAGTCGTAGTTTCTGACATCACTGACAAGATTTACGATGTAGTCAAAGAAATAGAAGGTTTAGGCTCTCAAGCTCTAGCGATAAAGACCGATGTTTCAAACAGTAAACAAACAGAAGAATTGACTAAAAATACCATAGATAAATTCGGAAGGATCGATATTTTAGTCAACAACGCAGGGATATATCCGTTTAAAAGTTTCTTAGAGATGAAAGAAGAGGATTGGGATAAAGTCTTGAACATAAACCTAAAAGGCGTTTTCAACTGCACGAAAGCTGTAACTCCTATGATGGTCAAACAAAAATACGGTAAGATAGTAAACATTGCTTCTATAGCTGGTACGAGAGTTGGATACCTCGGTTTGACTCATTACTGCGCATCTAAGGCAGGTATAGCAGGTTTTACTAAAGCATTAGCGTTAGAATTATCATCCTATAAGATAAACGTAAACGCAATAGCACCAGGGGCAATAGAAACACCTGGAGCAAATGGGACAATGGACGAGAAAACTAGAAAAGGTTTTATAGAGTCAGTCCCGTTAAAAAGGTTTGGTCAGCCGATTGATATAGCAAACCTAGCTGTTTTTCTGGCATCGGATGAATCTAGTTACATAACAGGAGAATGTATAGTCGTTGACGGTGGGTTGACGAATCAGTGATTAAACAATTACAAACTGATATCTAAACTTTCCTTTACCGCATCGTAAACCATACAAGACAAGGTCTTTTCTATACCTTCTATCTTCCTGAGCTTATCGACTACGAATTTTCCGACATCATCCACGTCCTTAGCCTTAACTTTTATCATCATATCCCAATCACCCGTTATCACATGCAGTTCTTGTACTTCCGGGAACTTTGCGATTTTTTTGGCTATTTCTCTTTGATCGAGTGGTTTTTCCATTCCAAGTGGATAATACTCAAAAGATACAAAGATAAAGGCAGTCGTTCCTTTATCTAACTTTTTACTGTCTAGTACAGTCTTGTATTCTTTTATTATCCCTAAATCCTCCATTCTTTTTATCTTAGCAAATACGGTTGAGATTGGACTATCGATTTTTCTTGCAATCTCTTTCGTTGATATTTTTGAATCTTCCTGCAAAAATTTCAATATTTCAATATCTTTTTCATCTAGTTTCAGTTCGGTCATATTTGTAATTATTACAAAAATAAGTATAAATATTTAACTAAAATTGAAATAATTCTATATTTTTTTGAAATAATTTTAATAACTAGGGATTGAAAATACTAAGAAAATATCGGTGATGCTATGGAAGAAATACTGAAACACATAAAACGCTCTGGAGTAAATGACATACTACAAATTCAGACTGAGGCATTATTGAAGATACATGAAATCTTCACAAAAAAAGGGTTCAAGCAGTTGATGCCACTCATACTTTCACCCATCACAGATCCTCTTGGACCAGACCCTGGGAGTTCTGTGGTAAAAACAGGGAAAATAGAGTATGGCGGACAAGAACTTCATTTGATGCAAAGCATGATATTACACAAACAACTTGCCCTTATAGCTGGTCTAGAAAAGTTCTACATTTCATCACCAAACATAAGGCTTGAAAAACCAGAGAGAGGAGAAACAGGAATCCATGCTTTTGAATTCACTCAATTCGATTTTGAGATAGCGTACGGAAGGATGGGTGATGTGTTCGCATTGATAGAAGTCATGCTAAGAGATGTAATAAAACATGTGAAAGATTCATGTGAAGAATCGTTACAAAGGCTTGGAAGGGAGCTAAGAATTCCTTCTGTACCGTTCAAAAGATATACTACACACGAATTAGAGGAAAAATATGGCAAAGAGTGGGAAGTAGAGGCATCAATAATGCATGAAGACCCATTTTGGGTTTTGTGTCATAAAAGGGAATTTTACGATAAAGAAGACACACAAACACCAGGACATTATAGAAACTACGACCTTATCTATCCAGAGGGGTTTTGTGAGGCCTTGTCTGGCGGGGAACGTGAGCATGAGTATGAACATATTATTGAAAGAATAAAAAAAGATAAGTTAGATGTTTCTCTATACAGACCTTACTTAGAACTTGCAAAAATGGATCTACTCATACCATCAGCTGGAGCTGGTTTCGGCGTAGAAAGGCTTATAAGGTTTCTTTCTGGTAAGAGCCACATCCGCGAAGTTCAGTTGTTCCCGAGAATTCCTGGAGAAAAAGTAATAATTTAGAGTATGAGAAGATATCGCCATGAAAGAGAAAACATTTAAATGTAGAGTTATAAAAATACGGTAGGTGCTTTAAGTGCACGGTGAATATAAAAATCTGGCCTGAAAGGTTTTCTAAGTTTTTCTTACTCATAACTCTTTTATTCTATGAAATTCAATTGTTTAAGGTGAGGACATGGTAGAGTTCACTGATATTTCTAAAGTATTGTCAAGTAAACTTGAAGGTAAGACTATTCATATCCACGGTTGGCTCCATCATAAGAGATCCAGTGGCGGTGTTCAATTCTTGTTAATAAGGGATGGGACAGGAACGATACAAGTCACTCTAAGAAAAGACAAGATGGATAAAGAATTGTACGAGAAGATAGAAAAACTACCAGTCGAATCAACACTAGAGATAGAAGGAACTGTGAAAAAAGACCAACGTGCACCTAGTGGTTTTGAGGTTTCTGCTATTGATGTCAAAATAGAGCAAGAATCAGAAGAAGACTTTCCTATATCGAAAAAATACCATGGACCTGAATTCTTGATGGAAAAACGTCATCTGTGGTTGAGGAGTAAGAAAATGCAGGCAATCCTAAGGATTAGGTCAAAGGTTTTACAGTTGACAAGAGAATGGTTTTTATCCCATGGTTTCTCAGAATTTCAAGCTCCCATCATCATTACAGCAGCATGCGAAGGCGGTTCAACTTTATTCGAACTGAAATATTTTGACAGAAAGGCCTACCTGACACAAAGCTGGCAACTGTACGCTGAAGCAGCCATATCATCCATAGGCAAAATATTTACGATAGCACCCTCATTCAGAGCAGAAAAATCCAAGACTAGGAGACATCTGACAGAGTACTGGCACATAGAAGCAGAAGAGCCCTGGCAGGATTTAGAAGGAACGATGAGAGTCCAAGAGGAATTAGTGACTCATGTATGCCATGGATTAGCAAAAGATCTTCCAGAAGAATTGAAAGTTTTTGGCAGAGATACAGAGGATTTACTCAAGATCAAACCGCCGTTCAAGAGGTTATGTTATGATGATGCTATTGGTTTACTTAAAAAAGAAGGCGTGGAGATCGAGTGGGGTCAAGACCTGGCTTGGGAACAACAAAAAGTCTTGAGTTTGAAGTTCAAAGAGCCTTTTTTCATCACACATTTTCCAAAACAAGTTAAAGCATTCTACCATAAACCTGACCCGAAAAAACCTACTGTAACTCTATCAGATGATTTACAAGCGCCAGAAGGATACGGTGAACTGATAGGTGGTGGTCAGAGGATTCATGATTTGAAAGAATTGATGCAAAGGATTGAAGAAGAAAAATTGGACACGAAGGATTATGAATGGTACATCGATATAAGAAAATACGGGACTGTTCCACATTCTGGCTTTGGTCTAGGCTTGGAAAGGTTAATAATGTGGATCTGTAAATTAAAGCATATCAGGGATGCTATACCATTCCCAAGGACTTTAACAAGGTTTTATCCATAAGCTTCCGTAGCTCAACGGTGGAGCAACTGGCTGTTATCCATTAGGATAGAAACCAGGAGGTTGGGAGTTCAAATCTCCCCGGGGGCGTTCTTCTTAGAAAAAAACCTATCTGGTAAATGGTTTAAGTTTTGTATCCTTCGTTTTACTGTTTCTCCAGATAAATTTCTCCATCTCTTTATAGAACTCTTCTTTATCCTTCGATGCCTTCTTTCTATCTTTCATACAAAGATTGAGAGGATGTAAAACTTAAAAATCCATATGATTTGAGTTGTTTCAATGCGATTTCTCATCGTACAATGCTTTACTTAAAATAAACCAGCCCTCAGTTTCTAATAGGTCTATCTCCCCCTGTGTTAATACCTTTTCAACGATTCCCCCACCCGGACTTCTCAACGAACAACGATATTTTAATTCTTCCATAATCTTACCCATTTGTTTTCTGTTATCTCAATGTTTTCTTTTTCAGACAGAACCAGTTTGGGTTTTGTTTAAAACATTTATGTCATTACTCTCACATTCTGGGCATTCATACGGTTGGTTCTGCATCGGGTCTGAAGTCCATCTGTATCCACATTCTTGACATTCACACTCAAAAATATACAAATCTGGCATATAACTCAATATAAAATAAGTATATTATAAATAATAAAATATGTCTTCACAACAATCAGGGTTTATCTCTGAAAAATCTAAAGCACATTCTGGAGAACATATTCTTTTTCAATCCCTTTCACGAGTCTTCAAAGGAATGGAATCCGTTAAAGTTGTGATAGAACCAGATAAAAAACAACTTTTTGTCAAGTACGATGGAGAAATAACTTGGAGTGGAGTCCTAGAAGCTGAAAGGATTGCAAACAGAATCATCCAAGAGAACAGAAAGATAAAAATTACAGTCGGAGACAAAGAAAAACTGAGAAAAGAATACGGCGATAAACTCAGAGGAAGATGGGATCTGATAGAGGATAAGACTATAAGGATAGTGGAAGTTGAAGGGTTTGATTGTGTTGCCTGTAGAGGAGAACATGTTGAGAACACTGGTGAAATCGGTCTTATCATCGTAAAAGATTTCAAGAACCTTGGAAAAGGAGAGTATGAAATTGAATATGAAGTAGGTGAGAAAGCCAAAGAATCCCTGATGGAATCCAAGAAAATCGCGATGAAAGTCATGGAAATCCTTGGTACGACTCCTGGCAAGATTGAAAACACTGCAAGAAACCTTAAAGAAGAAATTGAAAAACTGAGAGAAAATTTGAAAGAATCTAGTAAGAAAGCGATGGAAAAACTGGAGTATGAAGAAATCAAAGGAGTGAAATTATACTCTAAAATCTTTGATGGTTTGGACAGAAGAGAATTGATGAGAAAGGCTGCAGATTTAAGGAAAGAGAAAAAGACTATTGTTGTGTTTGGTGACAGTTCTGGTCTCTTAGTCATGGGGAGGAGTGATGACTTAAATTTCAACGTGATTTCTCTCTTAGAGAAAGGATGTAATTTTTTAAAAGGGAAATGTGGGGGTAAAGAAGATTTTGCTTTTGGCGGCGGTTTTAAGTCCAACGATTTAAACGGGGCTATAAACCTGATAAAAAAGGAATTAATAGAATCTCTTTAAACTTTTATTCATTAATAATAAATTGATAAGAATGAAAGGAACTGTGAATAAAGTTCAAGCAACAACCATTATTTTTGTTTACGTTGTGATTGGCATCGCTTTCTTGTATGTAAATGGGCTAGAAACTACGGGAAGAGCAGTAGAAACAATACCTTATCCTCAAAAATTAAACAATACGATTTTGATAGCAAGTGCTGTTATAGTAATTGCGTTTGGGTTGTTCATATTTTACGGCCGGAAATAAGTTTAATCTTATCAGGCTCATATATTTTCTTAGATATTCCAAATGAGTCCGTAGCAGACCTATAGGAAACATATGCGAGGGCCTATCATCTTCTATTATCTACTCTATAATTAATTGTTTTTTAAAATTAAAATAGTTTTATCTTATTGAATAACCCAAGGCAAAGATAGATTTTTGTTCTTTGTAGAAGGGTTTAAATTCCACCTCCCGCACTAGTCTCCGACTTAAATGCGATAAAGTATTTAAAAAGTATAAGCCAAGATAAATCTATGAATAAAAAACTTAAAAAGAAAATGATTATTACACAAGAGGAGCACGACAAATGGCATAAAAAACATAAAGGCTATGATGAAAAGAACAATAAAGAACACGATATTTGTCATAGAAAGATAGGCATTATAGTAAAAATGCAAAAGACAAGATAAATCTAAGAATCAGTTAGATTTTTGTTCTTGAATGATTTATATAAAATCCTCTAACCAAATCTTACGTCTAAGAATACTAATCAAAAACTTAACCTAGGATTAGAATCTCTTTGGTGCATGCTTTTGATAACATTCTCTACAGTAGACTGGTCTACTTCCATCAGGTTTAAAAGGCACTTCACATTCTTGTTTACAATCAGCACAAGTTGCTTTGTGCATTTCCCTTTGTCCAAAACTTCTTTTCTCGAATGGCATTTGATTTTCCTCCTAATTGAATTTAGAACTGTAGAATTATAAGCTTATAAACGTATTGAACGAGGGCATTAGTTCTGTACAAATATCCACTAATCAAAATCAAAACTCGAATCGGATAGGTTTTTGTTCTTTAAAAAAATAAAAAAGAGGAGCGCAATTAAATATCTCTTGCCTTTAATGTCTTTCTATTATTGTCCTTTGCTCTATCAGTTGCTCTTGTAACCAAGGCAGCTACATCAGCATCTAATCTTCTCAAGAACTCATCACTGACATTGAATTTTCCTTTTACTAACTCTTTTACTGCGCTCCTCACTATTACATGTCTAGCAGTTCTTTCAGCCAAAAAACTCACCTCTTTTTAATTATGTAATTATATATTTTAGGACTATAAAAAAATTGAAAATTCAGGATCAAATAGATTTTTGTTATTTAATTCTTAATTTATCTTAATTTAAATAGATATTTAGAAATAATACGACCAACGGGCCCGTAGCAGAGTCTGGATAATGCACCTGGCTTCGGAGCAAAGAGGAAACTAGGGGATCATGGGTTCAAATCCCATCGGGCCCAATATATCTGTTATATCTGAAATATTTCGTATATTCTAAACCAAAAGATAGATTTTTGTTCTGGGAAAAGTAATATTTATATTATGAAGAAAAATATGAAATGGCTCATTTTTGGAATAATTTTCATATCATTCTCAGTTTTTACTACAACAGTATATGCATTTTCTTTTAAGGACGTTGTTTCTTGGATATCTAATTCCTTTGGAAGGATTACAGGTTATCTTACAAACGTCACTGAAGCTTGTCCATACGAATGCTGTTTTAAAGATCCAACTTATCAAGATAAAGAATGCGAATACCCTAAGGTTTGTGAAGGATACAAATGTGTTATTGTCGAAACCACGACGACTACGACCCCATCGACTACCACTCCAGTTATAGTTAATGAAAAGGTAAAATGTGTTTTTGTGAATGCTAATTCTGAACAAAAATGTTTTACTGATGATTGGAAATTTAGCTGTGCAGGAGTAGGAAGTTGTGTGGCATATGTTTCTGGTGTAAATGGGGCAAAAATCACATGGAAAAGTAGTTGTTCTGGAGAAGCTTATACAGTAATCGACGCGTACGATGAGACTATTGGGTTTAAATGTGAAGTAATTGCAACAACGACACAACCGCAAATACCTATTCCAGCAGAGACTACAACTCCTCCACTATCAACATGCACAGATTCTGATGGTGGAAAAAATTATGATGTGAAGGGAACAGCTAAAGACCAATGGGGCGAGTATGCGGATTATTGTAATAGTGATAGACAAATAACTGAATATTATTGCCAGGACAGTGGTGATGGAAGAGGTCCGACCATGTGGACTATAGGAGCGGTTGATTGTAAATTCGGCTGCAAGGATGGAGCATGCTTGCCTCAACCTACTCCTGTCTGCGGTGATAAGATTTGTTATGGAGATGAAAAGACAAGCTGTCCACAGGATTGCAGTGTGAAATGCAGTCAGGGGAGCGACTGCGGTCAGCCATCATTATACAAGACATGCGATTATGCAGGCATGCCTTCTAGTGCAAAATTGCCTGGCGTTTCTTATGCATGTACTATAGATACAAGATACAACTGTGAAAATCCAGGAACATTCGAATCAAGATGTGTTGATGTGGTAGGAGCTTCATGTTCACCCTGCCAGAGCGGATGTCAGAATGGAAATTGCTTGTCAGGCGCAACCTCAGGGGCACCCCAGATTGGACCATGCAATGATTATGATGGATTGAACTATTATCTGAAATCATATGTCGAATATCATGACAACAAGATTTATGATACCTGTCGCGTGATCAACTCAGAGACTGATTATCATGATATTAATGAATGCAGTGAGAACTGTTATGTACTAGAGGCTTCATGTAGCGAATTCGGAACGCCTAGAACTCAGGTTTGGAAATGTCCTAGTAACACATGTAAGGACGGTGCGTGCGTTAAAGTAGATGTGAAAGAACAGATCAGATGCTTGTTTGCGAATGTAGATTCTCCTCAGACATGCTTTACAGACGATAAGAAATTTGCATGTTCTGGTACTGGAAGTTGCACTGTGGATGTGAATGGTGAGAAAGGAGCAACACTTTTATGGAAGAGCACATGCGGTGATCATACCTCTACTATTCTGGACGGGAATAATGATGATGCGAAATTCAATTGCATCCCACCTTCTAATGTCACTGAGAACCAGATAAGCGGAAGGGCGTTCGAACGTGCATACTGGCAGTGCTATGACGGGACGGAATCGACTGCAGAAGATGTTGATGGTGTTGGCTGTAATGGTGGAGATGTTTGGAAGAATGCAGCTGAAAATTTTTGCAAGAATCACTGCAAGGAAGCAGAAGGAATAACTAAATGCGGTGTAAATTCTTTTGGAGTGTCAGGAGATTGTTATGCAGAGATGGAGAAATTTGTTGTCATTCCTTCTGTCGAATCAATACCAACACAGCAAACAACGCAACAATCAATAACACCAAAAAAAGGCATACTATATTATTTTCGTGGTGACGACTGTCCTTATTGCCTAGACATGGATACAGAGATAGGAATATTGAAACAAAAAGGTTTTTTCAATGATTTCGAAGCAGCTGGTTTCAATATAAAAGAAGAGGGCGTTTCGCAACAATATGATATAAAATCAGTACCAACCCTTATTCTTTACAAAGATAAATGCAGCTTTAGAAAAGAGGGTTTCATTAAAAGTGATGAGATTATAAAGTGGGCATATGAAGCCAAATGCGAAGAAGAACCAACTTTAATATGTAAAGACAGCTGTCCTTCGGATGGGAAATGCTATCCCTTTGGCTATAGAAAAAATGAAAAATATTGTTCTGATGAAGGGGTGTTTAAAGAGCAGTTAAAAGAAGATGCTGTTTGTGAAAACAATTTTGAATGTTCAACAAATGTTTGTGTAGATGGAAAGTGCATAAGTTCTAACTTAATTCAAAAATTTCTTAATTGGTTTAGAAAACTCTTTGGGTTAGATTAACCAACAGAATCATATAGGTTTTCTATCTGATATCTGATAGAAAATTTTCAAGGTGGACCCGGGTTCATTTGTATGTGGGTCCCATCGGGCCCACAATCTCTAACTTTTACTTTTATTTTAATTTATTAATCCACAAGTTTTAAATACCAAGACGAAGAACCATAATATTTGCTGTAAAATAGTGATTCATATGGAAAAACCAAAAGACTGGAAATTTCATAGAAGAAACATGATTCTTAATCACGAAATACAAAGGTTCACAAAGACATTCAAAGAAAATTTTGTTACACTAATCGTATCAGCTTTAGGTCTTGTTGCAGCTTTGAGTTGGAACGATGCGATTAAGTTGTGGATAGACACTGTATTCCCAGAAAAAACAGAAGCATACAGGTTTTACGTGGCTTTTGTAGTTACCATACTTTCAGTAACTTTGACTTATTTCATCTCGAAATTAAAGAGTTCATAGAATGGTCTAGGAAAATGATATAAAGTTTTTGATTAAAATAAAACATTTTTAGTTTGTTATTTCCATAACAAAAGTGTTAAAATAATTGGATTACAATGTATATTCAAGTTAAATGGAATTCGATATATATATTTTATAAATAATATTAGTGAATCTATGTTCGTCGGAAGGATTGTAGGAAAAACAGCACCAGAATGGTTTGAGTTTGAAGTTACTGATATAGTCAAGAAAATGGATTTTGTCGCTGTCAGAGACCCTGAGAAACATTGGATTCTTGGAAGGATTGAAGGCATAACTCAAGAAAGAGAAAAAGCAATAGCAAAAGTTTCTGTCATCGGTTACACAGACAAGAGAGGATCTGTTAAACTACCTAAGATGCCGTTCAAGCCAGGTTCATTCGTTTACAAGGCAGATGATGGTTTAATTAAAAGAGTTCTAGATTTGAAAAATGCTGGGTTATATGTTGGCTTACTAGACGGTTCTGAGAACCTGAGAGTATATCTTGACCCCAAACTTCTGATAACAAAACACTTGGCCGTCCTAGCAAAATCTGGTTTTGGTAAGTCATACTTCATCGGTGTCCTTTTAGAAGAATTCATTGAGAACAAAATTCCTGCTGTTGTCATTGATCCACACGGAGAATACATTTCTTTAAGAGACCCAAACAGAAAGCAAGAAGAAATAAAGTACATGCCGACGTTTGGAATCAAACCAAAGGGCTATAAAAAAGAAGCGCAAATCTACTGTCTTGAAAAAAATTTGATGGTCGGGTCTAAAAAATTAAAATTCAACGGTAAGTTGAATCATCAAGAAATATTCGATATGTTGCCTTTCCGATTGACTTCTAGCCAGATGAGCGTCATATACTCAGCAGTCCAAGACATAGGGAAACCAGAGTATACACTTGAGGACTTGAGAAAGCAAGTCCAGATTTCAGACAGCAGGGCAAAATGGAATGTATTGCAAGTAATAGATTTTTTGAAACTCACAGGATTGTTCGACAGCACGAATTACATAAAACCAACTGACCTTGTAAAGAAAGACACTCTAAGTATTCTAAATTTAAAAGGAATCGAACCAGATGTTCAACAACTCGTTGTTTATAAGATTGTAAGGGATTTGTTCGAAGCTAGGAAGGAAAACAAGATACCGTATTTCCTTTTAGTCGTGGAAGAGGCACAGAATTTCTGTCCAGAAAGAGGTTTTGGTGGTGAAGCAATCAGTTCAAACATCCTTAGGACTGTTGCATCAGAAGGTAGAAAATTCGGAATGGGATTAGCAGTCATAAGTCAAAGACCTGCGAGGGTTGACAAGAACGTTCTATCCCAATGTACAACCCAACTTTTCTTGAGGATAACCAACCCGAATGATTTGAGGTCGATAATGGATTCTGTAGAAGGTATTACTAGTGGGTTAGAATCACAAATCAAGATTCTACCTATAGGGACATCTGTTATGGTTGGTTTGATCGACCAGCCTTTACTCGTTGATGTAAGGATAAGAAGAAGCAATCATATGGGTGCACCTGCAATGATGCCAGAAAAAATAAAAGAGAGGGAGGAAGGTGACATATTATACTTCTACCCAAAATTTTTGGAGGAAGATGTGAAGAAGAATATCATCAAAAAATTTGAACAGTTCAAGCTTGTCTATTATCCTCTATGGTTACTAAGATGTAAGTTCTCAACAGAAGAAGGAGAGAAGGTTGACAATCTATTCGTAGATGGGATGTCAGGCGAATTAGTCTTTAACAGGCACAATGTTCTAGCAAGGACGGATGGGTTACCGAAACTTCTCAGGCTCAGCATGAAAGAAAAGGCTGTCTTGTTGTACTTGACGACTTATGGTTTGTCTAATTTTGAAAAAATGATAAAGACGTTGAAGATACAAGAGAAAGATTTAACAGATATATTGACTAAACTGCAGGGTCGAGAATTGATCGGAAAAGAAGAAGAGAATTATGAGAGCAACCTTGACATCAATTTTGAAGAGATAATAGACAGTCAGATTTCAGAGACTCCTGTGAATTACAAGTACACTGGGGATGTTCTACCGTTCAAGGTCAGCCTGGCATCGACAGACGAAGTCTTGAATTTGTTCAGTCCTGAAGCTGTTGAAAGGAAGAAATGTTACTATCCGTATTGGTTGATATTCTACGATGATGGGAACGTTGATGTGATAGATGCTTTGACTGGAGAAGAAGATAAAAATCTAGCATCCGAAGATATTTTGGATATGTTGTCATCGTAGAGAAAATTACAAATAATGTAAATCAGATAGGTTTTTGTTCTTGGAAAAGAAAGATAATCTGGATTGTATTGTCCTGTAAGATTATGTTGGAGAAATAAGGCTTAGATGTGTTTAGATGAAGAAAGAAATAATGGAGGAAAAAATAGTTAGTTGCTCCTCCTGCAAGTATTATTCGCAACTGGGTATTCTCCTGCATTGCAAGAAACACGGTTTTACGAGTTCTGTTACTAAGAGGTGTTGTGATGACTTCAAGAGGTAAGAGTAGGAAGAAAAAGAGATAGAATCAGATAGATTTTTGGAGAGAAAAACAATGACAAATTTTAATATTAAAGTCGAGAATATAGTTGCTTCGGCCACTTTAGGTATCAGAGTACCTTTAGAAAAAATAGTCGAACGTGTGGAAGAAACTGAATACGAACCAGAAAATTTTCCAGGTTTGGTTTACCGCGTAAAGGATCCTAAGGCAGCTATGTTAATCTTTTCATCTGGGAAGGTTGTGTGTACTGGTGCAAGAAGTATTGCAGAGGTTAGGAAAGCCTTGGGAAAAGTCGCAATGATGCTAAAATTATTAAAGATAGATGTTCCAAAAAAATACAAGATAGAGATAGAGAACATCGTAGCTTCAGCACAGATTCCAGCAAGATTGGATTTAGATAAAATAGCATTTGAACTGGAAAATTCTGAATACGAACCAAATCAATTCCCCGGCTTGGTTTTTAGAATGAAGGATCCCAAGGCTGCATTACTATTGTTCGGTTCAGGCAAGGTTATCTGTACTGGCATAAGAAAGATTGAAGATGTAGAATATGCTATGAATTTTGTGTTCAAAAAATTAAAGAGTATAGATGCACTTAAAAAACCTTTAAAATAACCTAGAATCAGATAGATTTTTGTTCTTGAATAATTTATATAAAATCCTCTAACCAAATCTTACGTCTAAGAATACTAATCAAAAACTTAACCTAGGATTAGAATCTCTTTGGTGCATGCTTTTGATAACATTCTCTACAGTAGACTGGTCTACTTCCATCAGGTTTAAAAGGCACTTCACATTCTTGTTTACAATCAGCACAAGTTGCTTTGTGCATCTCTCTCTTGAAACCAAAGTCTCTCTTCTCGAATGGCATTTGATTTTCCTCCTAATTGAATTTAGAACTGTAGAATTATAAGCTTATAAACGTATTGAACGAGGGCATTAGTTCTGTACAAATATCCACTAATCAAAATCAAAACCAGAATCAGATAGGTTTTTCTAATTTATTTGATAAAATCATAGCATAAGTTATAATTTGTTAGTAAATTCCATCAATGTCTTTTTACTTTCTTGATAAAAATTGACACTTTTATTGATTTTCATCTATATCATACGGTAAAGGATTAGAAAAGAATGGATTTTAATATTTTTGATAAAAATATTGTAATATGGATAAAATTCAAAAGAAGGGAAATAGATGAATAAAAAGTGGAAAAGAATAGGAGAATGCAACAGATGCGGGGATTGTTGCAGGGATTTTTTTATAGGTCTGCTCATAAATCCCGATGAAAACCCAAAATTTACAGAAGACGAGATGAGATGGTTTAACTACCATGAAAAAACAGAAGCAGTAATGGATACTGATTCAGATGGAAACCCCATTAAAAAAATTAAGATTAAATTAAAATGCAAGAATCTGATAGAAAATCCAGATGGCACGACTTCTTGTAAAATATATCCTAATCGACCAGATTGGTTCTGCAAACAATTTCCTTATAATCCAATGGAATTAAAAGATTTACCACGATGTAGTTTTAAATTTATTCAAAGGAAGAAGGTTAAAACATAATATGAGACGTGATATGAAATCACTTATAGAAAATTCAAAAGAAGTGGTAAGAGAAGATTAAAAGGAAAAAGAATGGATTTTAAGATTGTGAGTAATTCAGATAGATTTTTGTTCTTGGGAAGAGAAATGCTAATTTATTTTATTAAATCCAAATGATTTTTATAAAAGTAATTACTACTCAAAGGAGAAAGAAATCTTTTAGAGTTGCTCTGATGAAAGTCCCAGATATAAAGTTCTATAGCGAAAAAACAAGAAAGTTTTATAGCCTCATTAAAACTTCAACCTGGCCAACTGTGAAGGTTTCTGGAATTTTCATGCACAGAGTGAAGGATGTGGACCCAAGAACAGATTCCATCCTTAAAATTAAGGCTTTGGGAAGTATAGAAGGAATAGGTCTTGATACCTGTAGTGGTTTAGGTTACACTTCCATACTTTCTGCCAGAAAAACAAAAGTAGAGAAAATCATCACCATTGAGAAAGACGAGAACATGATCAAGATAGCCAAACTCAATCCTTACTCGAAAGAGTTTTTCACCAATCCAAAGATAGAATTGATAATTGGCGATAGCTATGAAGAGATAAGAAAATTTCCTGATGAGTACTTCAATTTCATAATTCATGATCCTCCTAGAATTTCCATAGCTGGGGAATTATATTCTTTAGAGTTTTACAAACAGCTCTTAAGGGTTCTTAAAAAAGGTGGGAAACTTTTTCATTATACTGGAAAACCTGGAAAAAGGCAAGGTAAGAATTATACAAAAGGAATCTTTCTAAGGCTTAGGCAAGCAGGTTTCAAGAAAGCAGAAAGAGTTGATTATGCTAATGGTTTAGTTTGTTTTAAATGATAGGTAATCAAATAGATTTTTGTTCTACTTTGCAAACAAGTGATTCATAAGATCTATTAAATCATTTGGAGTCTCGTATCTTGTCATGGCATACCTCAAGTACTCCTTTCGTTTCTCAGGACTTAATCTTCCTAGCAATTGACGATGTGTATAACCGCTTATACCGTAGACATATTCGTAAGCTTTTCTTGAAGGATCATTCTTCCATCTATCAACACTCTTAAGAAGTCTATCCTTACTAAGGAAAAGAAAGTCACTGAAATATTCTACTATCTCCTCTGCACTCTTACCTTCATTAGTCCAAATAATAGCATTGTTCTGTAAATAATGTCCTAACATTACTCTTTCTCTTGATAACAATGAGAATGGAGAAAGGGCTTGTTCCACTTCTGGTAAATCTAATATAGCATTGGCTGTACCTTCCCCATCAAAAGTATGAGGATCTTGAACTGTCGTGATTCCGACAAATGGGTTCAATTCTCCAGCAGAAATACCTTTTATCAAGTTTGAACCTTGAACAAAATGTCCGCCAACTTCATGCAGTGTTATTCTCTCTATATCCCCTCTTCGCCATTTTATATCAGGGTGAAAATTATAACGCAATAAGAACGATCCGTCTGGCTTTGTAGAAGTCCAAGCTCCCCAATAATCATCCACTTCTACGAACTGAATATCATAAAGAAGTTTAAGGTCATCGAACCCTAATGTTTTCAAAACTATCGGTATCAGATTTTCTTGGCATACTTTTACTTGTCCCATGGCTTCTTCTTTTTTAATACGTATTCTCTCGTAGAATTGTTCAAAAGTTTCTTCATTAGGTCTATAGCCAACTGCTCTCAAATGTTCATTCATTACTTCCTTTTGTCTCGCTATTACACTTTCTGGAATTAGTTGAGGTCTCACTCCAGTTATGTTCTCTACATATTCATAGAATGGTATATCTTCTCCCATTAAAGCACGAATATAATAGATAGAGGCATTCAGTTTTGCTCTGATGAATTCTTCTTGATTATTGGTTGGTTTAACTCTTTCATGCAATTCTCTTAATCTTTTTAGGACTTGTTCTCTTGATGTGAACTCTTTTCCCTTCCTTGGTTCTATGAGATAGAAGTCGATTATATCTATACCTTTTAGTTCTTCTAATTTATCCCAACCCACGTATACAGAAATCATCTCTTCTGTAGTTTGTGCGTCGATCATATATTCTTCAACAATAGATTTTAGATTACAAATTTACCATTCTTGTAAATTGTTTCACCATCAGCAAAAATTTCTCCAGACCTCATGTCTTTTAGAAGATCCCAATGAATAACAGATTTATTTTGTCCGCCTGACATTGGAAAAGACATTCCAAGAGCAAGATGCATACAATAACCCATTTTTTCATCGAAGAGCATATTCTTCGTGAATCTTGTAATGCCAGTATTAGTGCCTACAGCAGTCTCCCCAATTCTATCTGCTCCATCAATTTTAAGAATTTCATCCAACAAATCTTGACCTTTTTCGGCTGTTGCCTTAGTTACTTTTCCTTCTTTGAAAGTTAGACATATATTTTCAACTTCTTTACCCTGGTAGATTCCAGGATAAGTGAACCTAATTTGTCCTTCTGCAGAATTCTCGATAGGACCTGTAAAAACTTCGCCATCAGGTTGGTTTATTTTTCCATCACAATTAATCCATGTCCTACCCTCGACATTAACCTTTAGATCAGTATCATCACCTACAAAATGCACAATTTTTGCCTTGTTTAACCTCTCAACTATACGTTCTTGTATACTCGAGACTTTCTTCCACTCTTGTATAGGATCTGTTTTACCGAGGAAGCATGCTTTTTCTACAAACTCTTCGTATTCAAATAAAGACATTGAAGCCTCTTGTGCGTAAGCTAGTGTAGGAAAAGGAATAATACTTAAGCTTCCTGGTTTAACATGTTTTCTATATATTTCCATAATTTCTGCTTGGGAGGCCTGCCTATCTTTAATTCTTTGAGGTGGCACACTGGTTAATCTTTTGACGTTCGTCTCAGAACGTATCCCTATAAGACCATCAATGGTCTCAAAGTAATGACGAAGAATTGGAGAAGCATAAGTTAATTGTTTTTCAGATGCATGAGCATAAAATGATTCTTCTAAACCATCTATATCGACACGTACTTCAGGATATGCTCCTTTTAAAACAATATGTTTGTACAATTGTTGAATGAGTGGTGTAGCAATGGCATTCCCAGCTATACCAATTTTCTTTCCTTCAGAAACATCTAAAGAATATTCCGTTACAAGTTTAGCCATTTTTTCTGAATTAAACAAACTATCACCCCTCTTATCGAATAATTTAGAAAGAAAATTTTAAATATAGATACTGTAACGTCACAAGATAACAAATAGTTAGATTTTTACTCTTAAGAAAAGATAGATTAGACATGAATCGTGATAAATTTTTTGACGAAGAATGGAAAGAAATAAAAAAATCGATTAAAGAAAACAAAGGAAAACTCAATTTAGTCGATATTCTTAGGATACACAACTACAAAGTAAATGTGAGAATAATACCTAAAAAAAACTGGGATGATACTGTAAACAAAATAAACATGGCATTAGAAGTAGCTAATGAAGATATTTTAGAAGCACTTAAAATCTTGACAGAAGATATAGATGGTATTGGTACTCCAATCGCTTCTGCATTACTTTCGATGAGGTATCCTGAAGAATTTGCTATAATAGACATAAATTGCGTCAAAGCAATACTGAAAGAACACAAAATATTATTTAAAATTTCCATAGATGACTATCCAAATTATAACAAATTTATGAAGGAAGAATTTGCAAAAGAAAAGGGTAAATATAAAGAACTAAGAGGTTTTGAATTTGATATGTTCAAAAGAGGAAGAAAGATATCCAAAAAAGAACATAAAAATAGGATAAAAGAATTAAAAAAATTAAATCAATAAATAAATAACCTCAAATATCAGATAGTTTTTGTTCTATATCATTCCTAACTTAACAGCAACATCAGCCGCAGAAAACTCTTTCTTCAGTTTGATGAACGCCTTCTTCTTCCCTTCTCTCGTGATCATTGTATTAATCCTATCCACTTTAACTTTGAAAACTTCTTCAAACGCTTTCTTGATATCTTCTTTCTTGAACCTTCTGTCCACAATAAACACTAACTTATTCTCTCTCTCGACCAACTTGATACTCTTCTCTGCTATGTGCGGATACTTCAACACTTCATACGGGTCCATATAAAACACTCAATTTTTCTATCGATGATTTTGACCAAATCGTTAAACGTCCAGGCATTGATCCTGGAGCCAAATACTCTACTGAAATGTTTTTCACGTTCAAAACATCAACACCTATTAAATTCTCGCATGCTTTTTTGATTTCTTTATCTTTATCAACGATTATTAAAGGTCCGATTTTTCCTTTATACTTCCTTCCTCTCATCTTTCCTTTTCCAGGTCTGACTTTCCTTTTACTTAATCTCTTCAATTCATCATCAAGTCCCAATGATAAAAACAATTTTTCTACATCCTTTGTTTTTTTGATCTTTTCTACATCATCTTTTATGACTAAAGGAAATGTTTTGATTTTATCCACAGCATGTCCTCTTTCTTTGACGATGTCTTTATTTCCAGTAGCTGCTATCGCCGACCTTAAGGCCAATCTTTTTTCTTTTTTGTTTATCTTCTGAGCCCAGATTTTTTCGACTTTTGGTGGGAACGCTTTTCTACCTTTAACGGCTTGTGGAACTTTTCTAGCTCTCCAAGTCATGTGCGGAGAACTTCCGTGGATTCTTGGTAATCGTGCCATATCCCTCATCATCATCGTATACCTATATTTTCTTGAACCATGATAATGAGCAGAACTTCTCAACCCAGCTAGGACATTGGGACCATAAGGTTGTCTTCTTTGACTCTGTAAAGCTATGACAGCTCTTCTTATCACATCAGGCCTGAAACCTTCGTTGAAAACTTTTGGTAGTTCAACCTTCTCAACAGGTTCTCCGTTCAAGTTTAAGACATCGACTTTCATCTTTCACACCTTACTCTGATTTTGTGGATACGTATTTAACTTCTGTAGGTAACACAGGAACTCCTGGCGGTCTCATAGCAGACCTTAACCTGATCAACCTTTTTTTCGGTCCTGGCAATGATCCTTCGATTACAGCATAATCTCCTTTAACAATACCGTAATTAGTAAAGCCTGATTTCGGAGTTATTTCTTTCCCGTCCTCTCCGATTTTTAAAATCCTCTTATTGTATTCGGTCCTGGTCTGGAAGCCCAACTGTCCTGCATAAGGAACTGTCCATTTCACACGGTCTGGTGTCTCAGGTCCTAGGGTTCCTGTGTGTCTTCTTTTTTGAGCAGCTTTTCTAGTCTGGATTTTGATACCGAACCTTTTTACTGGACCTTGTGTTCCCTTGCCTAGAGTGACAGCACTAACATCTATGTACTCTCCTTCTTTGAAGATGTCTTTTACTCGGAGTTCTTTCCCGATCAAGTCTTTGGAATATTTCCATTTTTCTTCTGTGTTCTGACCAGCGACTTCTACCTCGAATATTTCTGGAGTTTTTTTATTTAATCCAGACCTTCTGGGTTGAGTCTTGACGATCAATCTGACTTTCTTAACCCTGTCCAATTCCTTTTCAATTTTCTTCATGTTTTTTTCTTGGTTTGATTTGGTAACTATGATCTTTCTGCTGATGTCTTTATCATCCTTGATTTTTTCATCCCATACTTCTCCAAGGGCAGTAAAACCATCAGGAGTCTCTTTGTACACTCTTACGCCAAGAACCTTTAAAGGAGGGCAATCGAGAACGGTTGCAGGAACGATGATTTCTTGACCCTTTGTCAAGGAATACTTTTTGTTATCGACGATAGAAGCATGAATCATCCCAGACTTGTAGGCAGCAAAACCAGCTATTTTAACTTTTTCTGATTCAGGCCAAGTCTTAACTCTAGGATAGATTCTCTTGGCTCTTTTTCTCGGCCAGAATGCCAATGAGCCTGCTCTTGGTTTACTGTGCTTGACCATTCATATCACTTTAAAGATTTAGATTAAGAAATTAATAACACTTATCTTTTTCAATCTTTGTATTATTAGTAGATTGCATGGTAGATGAATGTATCTTTTGCAAAATAGCAAGAAGAGAAATACCTTCCTTCATAGTCCAGGAAGACGAGGTTTCTGTTACATTTTTAGACATAAACCCCAGGAGCAAGGGAATGTGCATTGTCGTCCCTAAACAACACTTTGAAACGTTTGAACAAAACCGTGAAATTGCTAGCAAACTCTTTGACAAGGCTCTAATAGTGGCTGAAAAAATCCAGAAAGCTTTAAACCCAATAACAGTTTTTATATCAGTAATGCAGGCCCAAGTTCCTCACTTCAACATTCGTGTTTATCCCGTCTACAAGGATCAAATACCTTTGATCGAGAACAAGCCGATTGAAACAACAGAAGAAGAATTACAAGATATAGCGAGAAGAATAATGTCTGTTCCAGTAGAATGGAAAGGCAGGGAAGAAGTTAAAGTAATAGAGAAAAAAATAGAAGAAAAGAAAGAAAAACCTAGATTCGACAGAAGTGAAGAAGATAAATCCTGGGTTAAAAGACAAATGGATATGGCATAATTCTTTAACAAAAAGTATTTTTAAATTTAATAAGATAGAATTGTAGTGATAATTATATGCGGCTGTTGTCCAGCCTGGCTAAGACCCGAACGATTAGGGGCAAGCCCTCCAAGTAAGAGGAAAGCTCGTGACGCGGGTTCAAATCCCGCCGGCCGCATCAAATAACTCTAATTAGATGGTTTTGATAGTAGTTTCTTTTAAGTTGATCGTAGATACTGCCCTCATTTCCAATAAGGGATAAGGTAAGTTGTTTTATTGTTTTTGCCGTATTATCACCTATATTGAGTCAATAAGTTACTCAACCATTATTGTCCGTAGACCGTCTCAAAACTATATAAAAACAGCGTATTTAGAATGAGATTTTTGGTTATACAACAGTAAAAGGTATTCCTAGAGGATAGTATTACAATTTTACTTTTGAGATCATATTGTAAAGAATATCAAATAGTAGATTTTTGTTCTTAGGAAACGGTTGTATTTATCTAGTATTAATGTTTTTCTAAAAAATCCAGCTCGCTCACATCAAAAACTTTTCATATTCCTCATATTCATTTTTACCTATTATTCCTTTATTCTTCATTAGTAATGCTAGAAATAAGAACCGATCCTCATCAGGGGTTAATTCCCTAAATGTCTTGAAAAAACTCTCACATATATCATAAGAAGGGAGATTGTTCACAAGTTTTGTAACTTTTAACTGTCCCTCTATAGTTCCTTCAAGTGATGAACTCTGGACCTTGTCTGTTTGGACTAAAGAATAATAAAAATATGTTCTAGCTGCCAAGAGATTTGCCTGTTCATTACCCACCGCTTCTATACCTTTCCATATGAATAATCTCTCTAGTTCTTCATCTGGACGGTATATATCATTTACACATTTACCGAAAATCACCCCAATTTCATCTCTATTTAAATGTTCTCTTCTAAACTTGGTTTCTCTTTCCACTACTTTTTTTAACAAAGGAAATAAGAAAGTATGAAAGTTTCCAGACTCTACAAAAATAACATCATATTTACTTTCTTTTATTATATTTCCCAAATCGGTTGCTCTCATAATATCAGCCAATTTATCTCTGGTTGCAATAGCTCTTACATAACGTTTTACTGAATCAATATAATTTCCAAAATCTTGAAATTGCTGTGGGGACATAATCAATTTATGTAACGCAGCTACATTCAAATCTAAGGAAGCCCTCTTTTTGTAAATTTCCCATCCTTTTGGACCTATTGCACTTTTGCTATAAAACGGATCTGAGAACTTGATGCTTACGTTTTTCCCTTTAAGATTTTGAATAAGTGTGCTGAAATAAACAACATCAGCTAAATTTGGATCTCTTAACTCCCTAAACCAATTAGGATTACTAATATCTACTGAATACATCTTCATTATGTAACTCGTCAGTTCCGCCTCTCCACCATTACTAACATATTCTGGGATAGGGCAAGAAGATTCCTCAAAAATAACTTCTTTTACTCCATTTGTTTCTACACTTTTCAAGATATTCTCATAAGTCGTTTTAGAATGGACACCAAGCCCATGAATTATATGTCTTAAAGTCATAAAATCACTTATGTTCCATTATCTTTGAAAACCATCCCGTTCTTAATCTTAAAGAGAAAGAGTTAAATCTTTAACTGGCTATTTAATTTTTGATAAATATGTCTGTCGTAGAAGGTAAGATACTCTATGTTAAAAAAGGAGATTTTTATTCACCTGTTGTTAAGATATTAGATGCTCTTATAAAATTAACTGGTGGATACCATATATGTCGTTGTAATGAGACAGATACAAAGTTTGGCGGCAGTAGTGATAATATAAGAAGGAGCTTTAAATCGGTTGATGTTGCGAGAAATTGTAATTTAATTACTACTGCAGAAGACAATGTTTACTCAGAATATGGACCAAAAAGACATGTAAGTATATCTGTTTTAGGAACCGATCATAAACAAGTAGCAGATGATGTAAAGACTAGATTTGAAGAAATTGAATTTGAAGAAGTAACTGTAAAACCTCTAAAGTAAAAGTTCTGACTCGACAAAAATACATTTATTACCTTGGCTTGTCAATTTTTTTATCAAATAGAAATTTTAAAGATGGACTCGGATTCATTTGTATGTGGTCCCGTCGGATCCTTTCAAATGTCAAAGAGTTTTTATACCCTAAATAACATTCAATTATAGTAAAAAGAGTTTTCAGATAAGATTGAAAACCTTAATAAACTTTACTTAGCAAATCTAATAAGTATTATTTGTGATGGTATGAGACACGATACTGTAGCAGACGTCATGTCTACGATAAAGAATGCAGATAGAATGGGAAAGAGAGATTGTATTACCCCTGCTTCTAAACTTGTGAAAGAGGTATTGAGAGTCATGCAAAAAGAAGGTTACATAGGAACCTTTGAATTCATGGACGATAGCAGGTCAGGAAAGTTCAAAGTAGAGTTGAAGAGTAGAGTGAACGATTGCAAGGTCATAAAACCCAGATATGCTGTTAAAGTGGACGAATTCGAAAAATGGGAGAAAAGGTTCTTACCGGCCAGAAATTTCGGAATACTTTTAGTCTCGACAACAAAGGGGTTGATGACGCATGAAGAAGCAAAGAAGCATAAACTCGGCGGTAAGCTATTGGCTTATGCTTTCTGAGTGATCACCATGGAAAAAGAACTAACGATTCCAGAGAATGTGACTGTAGAAATACAGAATAAACGCGTGAAAATCACTGGTCCAAGGGGAGAATTGAACAGAGAATTCAAATATTTTTTTGACGTAAAGATTGAAAAGAAAGACAATAAGATAGTTGTAACATCCAATTCTGACATAAAAAAAGTCAGAGCGATAATCGGGACGATAATATCTCACATGAATAACATGATAAAAGGCGTAACAGAAGGTTACACTTACAAAATGAAGGTTATCTATTCACATTTTCCTGTCACTGTAAAGGTTGAAAGTAATGAAGTACAGGTTCATAATTTCTTGGGGGAGAAAGTTCCCAGGGTTGCTAAAATTGTCGGGAATACAAAAGTTGAAGTAAAAGGACAGGATCTAATGCTTACAGGACCAAACAAGGAAGATGTTGGTCAGACTTGTGGGAACATAGAACAAGCCTGCTGGATAAGCAAGTACGACAGAAGAATATTCCAGGACGGTATATACAAAGTGGAAGGAGATTGAGATGGCTAACCCGAGAAAAAAACCAAAGTTCATGAGACAGAGCACATCATACTTGAAGAAGATCGGTAGATCTTGGAGAAGGCCTAGAGGCACACACACGAAACTCAAAGTTAGGGAGAAGAATAAGGGTTTCATGCCTAATGTCGGATACGGCGCTCCTAGAGAACTGAGATACTTGCATCCGTGTGGGTTAAAAGAAGTATTGATACAAAATTTAAAAGATCTAGAAAAAATAAACAGGGAAAAAGAAGCTGTAATGATATCTCATTCAATAGGGGAAAAGAAAAGAAAGGTCATAGTCGATAAGGCTAATGAACTCAAGATCAAAATATTGAACCCGTGATGATTATGGGTGGTTTAACACTTCAGAAAAGACTCGCAGCTGACATACTGAAAGTCGGCGAGACTCGGATAGCCATGGACGAAGAACATTTAGAGGATATAAAGAATGCCATCACTCGAGCGGATATAAAGAAGATGATATCGCATGGCTACATCACAGTCAAGAGGACGAAGATAAAGAGACCGGAACTCTACAAGAAAAAGAGAAAGAAAGGATACGGAAGTAGAAAGGGACGATTGGGAGCAAAAGTCACGAAGAAAGAAAGATGGATGAACACGATCAGGCCTTTGAGAAGGATGTTGAAAGAACTGAGGGACAAAGGTACGATAGATACAAGAACTTACAGGAAAACTTATTACTTGATCAAGAGTGGTGCTTTCAGGAACAGGTCGCACCTTAAAGTTTACTTAAAACAGAAAGGGATATTGCATGAAGAGAGGGCCTAGATACAAACTGCCTTTCAAGAGAAGGTTAGAAAAAAAGACTGATTACAGAAAAAGACTAAGGTTGCTTTACTCGAAAAAAATGAGGTTGGTAGTAAGAAAATCTTTAAAACAAATAAGAGCACAGATCATTGAATTCAACGTTAAAGGCGACAAAACTATAGTTTCTGCTTCATCCCAAGAACTGAAAAAACTTGGATGGGAAGGTTCAACTGACAACATCACATCTGCTTACTTGACTGGTTTACTGATTGGTAAAAGAGCTTCAATCAAGAAGATAGATTCTGCCGTCCTTGATACAGGTCATCAAATGAATGTGAAAGGCTCAAGAATTTATGCTGTTCTAAAAGGAGCTCTAGATGCTGGTTTAACCATTCCCCATTCACCCGATATACTCCCATCTGAAGAAAGGATTAAAGGAAAACACATCGCGGATTATGCTGAAAAGCTTAAAAAAGAGGATGAAAAATCATACAAAAAACAATTTTCAACCCATCAGCCAGAGAGAATAATGGAAATGTTTGAAAAAGTAAAATCGAACGTAATGAAAGGTTGAGATTATGCCCGAGAACAAAGTTAAGAAAGAAAAAAAGAAAGTAGTCAAGAAAAAAGAGAAAGTTGAGAAGAAGGAAAAAGTTCAAGAGGTTAAACAAGAAGTCAAACCAGAAGAAAAAGTTCAAGAGAAAAAAGAAGAAGTTAAAACCGAGGAAGCGCCAAAACCAGAAGAGAAAAAAATCGAGACAGAAGAAGAAATAGCAGAAGAAGTGCCAATACCCGTACTGGAAGAAGAAAAACCTGTAGAAGAAATCGTGGAAGCGAAAGTAGAGGAAGAATTGTCTAAATGGATACCGAGGACGAGTCTTGGAAAGGCTGTTGCAAAAGGAGAAGTTACTGATATCAACAAGGTTTTGGATGAAGGAGTCAAGATAAAAGAATTTCAAATCGTGGACAAACTAGTCCCAAGCTTAGAGAGCGAACTTACACTAATCGGTGGTAGGCCTGGAAAAGGTGGTGGAATAGAGAGGACCGCCTTGAGAATTTCAGCGAAGATGCATCGGTCAGGGAGAAGGTATACGTCTACTGCCTTTGCCATCGTTGGAAACAGGGATGGACTGGTAGGTGTAGGCAAAGGAAGTGGGTTGGAGAGTAGAAGTGCCATTGAAAAGGCCACGGAAAAGGCAAAATTGAATATAATAAAAGTTCCTAGGGGATGTGGTTCTTGGGAATGTGAGTGTGGTCAAAGTCATTCTATACCGTTTAAGACTGAAGGAAAAGGAGGTTCTGTAAGGATAAGGCTTTTACCTGCTCCTAAGGGTATCGGTCTGGTTGTGGATGATGAGAGCAAGAAAGTAATGCAACTGGCTGGGATAAGGGATGTATGGGGTAGGAGTATCGGGGATACTGCAACCAGGATTAACCTCATCAGGGCCACATTCAATGCGTTGAAGAATTTACACAAGTACAGGACTTCTAAATAATTTTTATTAGATTAAACGTGATTTTTTAAGTCGGTTTAAGCTACCTAAAACAGTCTTTTCGGACAACAACTCTAGTATCAAAAGGCCATCGTAATCGATTTCTTTCAATTTTTTGAAAAAATTCATGTAATTGAAATCCCCATTCCCAAGGGAATAGTGTTCGTCTGGTTTTCCTCTAAAACCACTCTGAAGATGGATGTTCTTGACTTTATCACTAAACCTATCCAGGAATGAAACAGGGTCTAGACCGCAAATGACAGCATGGCCAGTGTCTAAAGTAAAGAAAGCGCCTTTTCTGATATAAAAATCGAATTCCTCTGGTCTATGAAAGTTTTTCACCTCTAACGGCAAGTTCTCTAGACAGAGCATTAAACCATTTTTTTTACAGAACGAAACCAACTCTAGGATGTTTTTCTTTCTTTCTCCCTCTGTCTTGAAAGGATAAGACATGTAATCTGGGTGATAAACGATTACTCTTACACCGAGTTCCTTTAATGCTCGGATACTTACTTTAGTTTCTTCTACGGGCCTAAATTTTATCGGTATATGGAATGAGACTTCATCAAAGGGTTCAATTTTTTTTCTGATATCGTTCACTAAGGGCGGTAAGATTTCTGAGATGTTGCTTAGAAAACCAGAGAGTTCTATAATTTTGAACTCGTGTTTTAACGCGAAATTTACGGTGGCATCAACGTAACTCAGATAGAGCTTATCCAATTCTTTAGTTTTTTTTGCTAAGTCTATAAATTCAGATTCGTAGATGACTGATGATACGCCGAGTTTCATGGTATCATGTTTTGAGAAGGTTGTTTAAATCTTTTTTATAAAATTATTGTCTAAACAGCAATTCATCCTCTTTCATATCGGCTAAACCCGTAAGTGCAGCAAGAGTTACAAAAGGTAGAAATCCTATAAGAAACCACAAATACCATTCAGGATAAACACAACCGCATTTATTAGTAGTTGTTTGTTGTGATTCACAAAGTGTCCATTGCCAATCTTTTCCTACTACTCCATACGTGCATGCAATAACTGGAAGATCTTTCAAATCAAATGCACGCAAGTAAATTAATGATGCCCAACAGTTTATTACAGAACCATAGAAACAACCTTTTATAATATCTTCAGTATCACATATACCTCTTTTATCTGAACATAAATTACGTCCTTTATAATCGAATTTTTGAACAATATTTTGAAAATTAACCTTCTCCATTAAACTTTTTAACTCATTTCTAGTTTTTACATAGAAATCATCAAACTTATTCCTGTTTTCAGGTATCTTCAACGGATTATACTCCTCAGACTTCAAATCCTTAGGTAAATCCTTCTTCATATCACTCATTACCATCGTCTGAGTACTCAATCTACCAGCTTCTGTCACAAAACTCTTATCATAACTTAATCCAGGGGGTGTGGTCAAGTTGAATATATTTCCACCTGCTTCACCGACAGCATATAGGTACGACTCTAAACTTACATTAGATTTTTCCGCTTCTGCAATCTTTTGGTCAGTTGTCATTATGTACTGGTTCAATTCTCTAGGTAATTTTTCACCTAGTTTGTTCCTTAATCTTGTAGCAAAGGATCTAACAACAATCTTACCGTCTCTCGCTAAATCACTCAGGCCTATAGCAGCATATGTCAACAGAACGTTCCTAGAAGAATATCTTATATCCTTATAACTCAAACCAGAATGACTATATATGGCTTCGAGTGGTCTACAACTGCCACTACATCTGTCGACTAGACCAATTGATATATATGGACAGTCCATTTTATCGTTAGTTAGAGGATGTATTTTAAAGATTTAAATTATTCGTAGAATTAAATTATTCCTTAAATATTTGAATACCGTATCCATAAATTAACTTGTCAAAAGGTGTTTGCTTGCATCAACTACCGACTGAAGAAAAAATACTGAGAATGTTCAAAGAAGCCTGTCAAAGATTGGGCATAAAAAATCCTGAAGAAAACATGAAGAAGACTATTATATACTTGATGACAGACGGGACCAGGACTGCTTCTAACCTAGAAGGTGAAGCGGCTTACATGGATGGTAGCGATTTCTCAAAAAGGTTTGTTCATGTCGTTAAAACGGTCGGTGGAAAGGCTTGCTACGTCAACGTCTTCGAGGAATTCCATCAAAAAAGAAAGGATTACAGTAACATCTACTCTGCTTTAGTTAAAGTGGTTCCAGACTGGCTGGATTTTGTCAAGAACAACGACATAAGGTTGAAGTTTATAGGAAAATTCGACTCTACATTTATGCCAAATAGTAAGAGTGAAGACTTGAGGAAACACTTGAAGATGCTCGAGGATTTAACGGCTAAGAACGATTTTACTGCCCATATATTCATCAATTTTTCGAGAGAATGGGCTCTAGAAAACAGAGAATTGTTCAAGGACATGCCAAACATAAACTCAATCATAAGGTTCACAAAGGGTCAAGGTGTGCCTGAAAGCATGGCTCTTCCTGGAAAGATTGAGCATGAAACTCTTGTCTACGTCCAACAAGGGTCTTCTAGCGTGAACTGGAGTGACAGACAGATTGTTTTTCTTGTGGCTTTGGCACTCAGAGCTAACGAGAGGAACATGCCTTATTTCCTACAGAGTTCATATGTTGAAGGAGATAGAGAGAGGATAAGAAGACAGAGGGAAGAAGAAAGAGTGTTCGTTGATGAAGACTTTTATGATAAGAAAGACGATAAAAAACCGAAAGTGGCTGTTATTTTCAGTGAAGTCGGGCCAGAAAGGTATACATTCTAATCATTATTGAAGTAGCTTTGACAATCGATCCTTAATTTGAGGATAAGTCTTTCCTTTCAAGAACCGATTGAGCCTGTCTATCAAGACTTTGTTGTAATACCACAACGTAACTTCAAAGAACGGTTTAGTCTTAAATTCCTTTGGCAACCTGCTGAAGGCGTTCATTACTTCTTCATGGTATTCGTTACCCTTTTCCCAGCTTTTTCTTGCTGCTTCTCTTATTATATCTTCCGTGTCCCTCCTTCCAGACCTCCAAAGGTCGATGCAGTAAGTCAAGAAAAAGGATGGGTTTGGTATTTCGGGTGGTTTCTGAAGGTTAGTATCCCCCAACAAATCCTCAAAGTCATCGACAACTTGCAATTCCCCAGCAAAAAAGCGTGCCCCTTCTTCAAAAACCCTGACTATGTTTGTTTTAGCAGAAGGTAGAGTGCCAAAAACGGTTGCTTCAATCTCACAAATCTTGCCGTCGTAGATTTCTTCTAGGGTTGGTAAGTCAACATAAGTCGAATTTTTGGCCTCGCAGTCCATCTTCTGCTTTTCACACACTTTTTCTACTCCTTTGTTGAGCCTATCTATGATCCGCTTGTCCAAATTCTCATCGCCAGTCTTTATATTCTTGATATGCTCCATTCCTATCTGGAAGACGATGGCAGCACAGAGCTTATGACAGGTAATCCATGTCCTTTCAGGAATTGAAGGATGCTTCATGACTTCTTTATCCATGACAGAATCGCATACGTCAGCTGATACAGGCAAACAAATGCCGATGCTGTACAGCCACTCGTTCATCGCTTCTTCTCTTACATCACCTAGGCCGTCTGCTGCTGCGAGTGCTGGAGCAATAACAACAGTTAAAAAACCAGTTCTGGTAGCATAATTGACAAAATCGTTTATCACGAACTTTTCATTAGGATTCTCTAAAACTTCTTTTAACTCATGAATTTCATCCACGCTGCAGATTAATTCCTTAAAACCAGTCTGCCTGACAAAATCCTTGGATAGCTTGGCTAACTGTAAATCAGTGTTAGAAACCAGTATCTGTCTTAGCTCTTCAGTTAACTGTGGCTGTTTGTTCTTCCAGAATTCCTTAGCTCTTTTGTTGTATTCCTTGGCTTGAAACAAACCTTTTCTACTCTTGAACAGTAACTTTATTATGTCTCTTTTCTTGATCGGCAATCACTCACCAATCAAAAATGTTTAGAATTTAGGTTTATTTAAGATTATTGATTTAGGAGTACTCGGTGATATACGTATATCATTCCATAAAAATACTTAAACCTTGATATACGTATATCATTTGACCAACATGTCTTATCTTTTATTGTATGATCTGGAAAAGTCTAAAAGTGCTGCTAGACTAAAAGTTAACCGGGAACTGAACAAGATGAACGCAACGATGTTCCAACATTCCATCTGGAAACATGATGACTTGGAGAAGTTAAAGCAGATAGCGGAATTCATCAAACAGAACGGTGGAAAAGCTATAATACTGGAGGAAAAAATAGTCTATCAGTGATATACGTATATCATTTACCACATACTAGTTAAAAATAAATATATATTCTAGAATGGATAAAAATTTAAGTTTACTCTTTCATAAAACAAGCTTTAAGATTAGAGGATGTTATATTCATGAAAGCCTTAATCTTAGCGGCAGGAATGGGAAAACGTTTAAAGCCTATTACCGATAGGATGCCAAAAACGTTGATTAAAGTAGAGGACAAGCCCATCCTCGGTCATATTTTAACGAACATCAAGGAATGCGGTATAGAAGACGTTCTCATCGTCACTGGTTACAAGGATGAATTGATACACAAATACGTGGGTGACGGTTCTAGATGGGGTTTAAAAGTCACTTATTGCCATAACAAATGGTACAACTCTACTGAAAACATCTTCAGCGTCAACCTTGCTTCTGAAGAATTAAAAGGAAATGAATTCGTACTGATAAACGCGGACGATCTTTTCTCCCCGGTTATCTTATGGAAACTCATGGAAGCACCCGGTGACATAGTCCTAGCAGTAGATAATCAAGGGACTGTTGGGACTGAAGAAATGAAAGTTTCTACTGATGGTAACGGTAGGATTATAGCTGTAAGCAAAGAGCTAGACCCTTCAGAATCCTACGGTGAGGACATAGGAATAATAAAGTTCAGTAAGAGTGGTGGGAGAGCGTTCTTGAATACTATAAAGAGAATAATAAAAGAAAGGGGACATCGTTTCTACTTCCAAAAAGCAATCGATGACCTGTCAGCCAAAGAGTATCCAGTCACTTACATAAACGTTGGGAATGAACCTTGGATTGAGGTTGATGATCACTTCGACTTAAAATGGGCTAAAACGCCTATCATCTACATGATTAAAGAGAGATTAAAGACTTTAGGACAAATGATTAAGTCTATCAGGAAGAAAAAGTCTAAATAATTCCAAGTTTCTTCAGCATATTCTCAGCATCTTCTCTTTTAATTCCATCCCTTAGGATTGTCAATCTTCTATCACTCCTTATCTCATGAGCAGTTGACAAAGCTTTAACCAGTATCTCAGGTGGAATCTGTATCTGTTTATGGTTAACTGGCAGTTTATAGGATAACAGTGCTTCTTTTATCTCATCATGATCGATACCATGTAAGGAGGCCATGATATACGTCCCAAGAGCAACTTTTTCTCCGTGCAAAGCTGTGTTTTCAGGACATAAGAAATCTATCGTATGGCAGAACATATGCTCAGAACCAGAACAAGGCCTGGAAGATTTAGCAACAGCCATAGCAATCCCGCAGAATATCAATGCTTTAACCAACAGTTCAACAGAAGACTTGTAATCCTTCTCGTATTCTTTTGAGTTGTCGATTATCGTATCAGCAGCAGCAGATGCTAATCTTGCAGCAAAATCATCGTATTCTTCCCCCCTCTCATCCCTTGCTAGCTGCCAGTCCAAGACTGCTGTACGCTTGGCGATAACATCCCCACAGCCAGCTGCAAAGAATCTGAACGGGGCTTTTGATAAGATATCCAAATCAGCAACTATTGCTATAGGCAACTTTCCGACGACAGGATACTTTGTCTTTCCTTTAGAGATGACAGCCCTATCAGACGCTATACCATCGTGTGAAGGGATTGTAGGGATACTGACACAAGGAATTTTAAGATTGTACGAAACAGCCTTAGCCACGTCTATGTTCTTTCCACCACCGATGCCGATCATTAAATCTAGTCTCGAACCTTGATACTTTTTCTTGATTCTTTCAACGGTTGAATGATCGCATTCTTCAACATAAACAACATCAATCTTGTAACCCTCTTCAGTCAAGATATCTGACATTTTTCTTCCTATAAGTTCATGAGTAGTCTTCCCTGTAACGATAAGTACAGAGTTAAAATTACCTAGTTTAGTCAAAAGAGTCGGAATTTCTTTGACTGCACCTTCCTTAATGACGATTTTAGGGGGTTCTATTCGAGACAATTTGACACTTCCTGTTGAACAACTTATGATTAATACAATTGAAAAACTTTTATTCTGATGAGTCGAATCATACAGATTTTTGTTCTTGAGGAAGAGTTGATCTTTTTTTAACAAAGAACTTGAAAGCAATAAATATTACCACTAAGATAATCAATGCTATCACGACAATCAAGGAAGTACCTTGTAACAAGCCAAGTTGAGTTTCTCGCACCATATTCCTACCAACATCTATGAAAGATAGGGAAAAAATTAAACTGAGTAAAACGATGTAAATGATTGCAATTTTTTTGTAAACCATTGAGTATTATTTTGTTTTTTTGATTAAAAAATGTTAGCATTCCTCAAAATTAGATAGATTTTTGTTTTAAAAAAAGAAAATAGAATTGTGAAATTAAAACAATTCTTGAAACCTGACTGGAGAAGAGTATTGATAGCCATCATATTATGCGGCATAATCTACGGTTCGTTCTATTGCTTCTTTTCTGGGGTTGAATGTTTGTCTGGAACGGCAGTTAGTCTTACATTAAGTGGACCAGAAGCCTTACTCGACCTGTTTTTATCCGTGAACACTCCGATAACAGAAAAATTTTCAGCAGTAGTTATCTCATATTTTTTATCCTGTCTGATAATCTATCTCTATGACAAACACAAGAAGGAGTAATGAAGAAAGGTTTAAATTCTTAGTTGGGCAGAGTTATGAAGTAATAAATTATAAGTTATCAGAACTCAACAATTGTGATAGTATGTTTGCAGTCGTAAGAATTCGTGGTTCAGTCGACACGAGTAAAGAAGTGGAATCTACCCTGAGAATGTTAAGACTTAACTATGTGAACAATTGTGTCCTTGTCCCAGAAGATGGAGA